>Ga0066372_10000255_pt1 | contig 19563 bp, 17 predicted proteins | sample Knorr_S15_td_250_FD_77011 | JGI IMG/M metagenome (GOLD analysis project Ga0066372, IMG submission 77011) | Marine microbial communities from Southern Atlantic Ocean transect - Knorr_S15_td_250_ad_251m_LV_A | ecosystem: Environmental > Aquatic > Marine > Oceanic | place: Southern Atlantic ocean... | reverse complement strand
AGTTGGGGGAAGTGCGGGGGTTAATATCTATTTTTAAGGGAATAGCACTAATTATAATCGATCATTTTCCTGCAACGATCATTTTATCAATCATCACAGAACCCGTTAGTATATTGCCTCTCAGGTCTATGTCATTACCGATGCATCTAATATTTTTGTACATTTTGGTTAAATTACCCGCAATTGTTATTTCTTCAACTGGATATGCGATTTTACCATTTTCAATCCAAAAACCAGAAGCACCTCTGGAGTAATCACCGGTAATTTGATTTACACCAAAACCGATCATATCAGTAATTAATAATCCCTTATTCATTTCTACAATCATGTCATCAAGATTCTTTTCCCCGGATTCGACAACAAGATTATGCACACCACCCGCATTACCCGTTGGTTGCAATCCAAGTTTTCGTGCTGAATAACCACTTAATACATAATCTTTAAGTATACCTTGATTAACGAGCGTTCGTTTTTTTGTCGCTACACCATCATTGTCAAAAGGCGCACTGCCAAGTGCTTTTTTCATATGCGGATTTTCAAAAATATTAATATGATTTGCAAAAACTTGTTTATCTTTTTTATCAAGTAAAAAACTGGCACGACGATATAAACTCGCCCCCGAGATTGCCGTAATAAATGCAGAGAAAAGACCAGAGGCAACTGGCGCTTCAAAAATAACAGGTACTTCACATGTTGATAACTTTCGAGCACCTAGTCGCATCGTTGTTCTTCTCGCTGCTTCTTTACTGATATCTTTGATTGACTGCAAATCATTAAAGTCACAGGCTTTACTATACCAACCATCACGTTGCATTCCATTATTGTCTTCTGCAATAACTGTGCAATCGATCGTATGAGTTGACCAACGCCAACCATTAATAAAATCATTGGTATTTCCATAAATATTTATTCCAGAATAAGTGTTCACTACAGAACCATCTGAATTTGAAATACGTTTATCACAATCAAATGCAGATTGCTCACATTCAATTGCAAGTTCAATTGCAACTTCAGGTGATATGGAGCATGGATGATATAAATCCAAATCAGCAATATTTTTTGCCATCAGTTTTTTTTCAACCAAGCCAGCATGCTTGTCATGGCTCGCGTATTTTGCAATATTAAAAGCAGCTTCTACAGTATTTTTTAATGCACTATCACTAAAATCAGAGCTGCTCGCATTACCCTTTTTGCCGTCTATGTAAAGCGTAACACTCAATCCCTTTTCATTTTCATATTCGAGTTTATCAATAATACCTTTACGAACATTGGCAGATAGTCCGATGCCGGCACCAATATCAGCTTCAGCATCTGTCGCCCCCATTTTTTTTGATTGCGATAAAACAGAATTAATTATTCTTAAAAGATGGTCTTGATTATCTAATATCGTTGCATTATTGGCTGTCATAGCAAGTTATATTTCTATATTGTCAGGAATACATATTCTAGCATTCAGATTAATTGGAGCAGCATTAATTTAATAGTGCGAAACATTTGAGTACAATTAAAGCATGGATGTATCTCACGTACTTGATTCACTCAATGAAAGCCAACGCGATGCTGTTGGGGCCCCTTCTGGCAATTTACTAATTTTAGCAGGCGCAGGCAGTGGCAAGACGCGAGTATTGGTACATCGAATTGCCTGGCATATTGCAACTGGTGAGGCAAATCCCCAGGGTATTCTAGCTGTTACCTTTACAAATAAAGCAGCAGCCGAGATGCGTTCTCGAATAGAAAGTCTTCTGGGCCAGTCAATCTATGGTATGTGGGTTGGGACATTTCACGGGCTTTGTCATCGATTACTTCGCGCACACTGGCAAGATGCTAATTTGCCTGAGAATTTTCAAATATTAGACAGCGAAGACCAATATCGAACAATACGACGCACTATTCGCGCAATGATGCTAGATGAATCTCAATATCCCCCGAAAGAAGCACAGTGGTATATCAATGGACAAAAAGATAAAGGATTAAGACCTGAAAAAATTAATGATGATGGTGATGTTACGACAGCACAAATGATAAAAATTTATAAAATATACCAGCAAACTTGTGAAAACTCAGGTGCTGTAGATTTCGCAGAACTTTTATTGAGAACATACGAGTTATTTCACAAAAACAAGTTAATCCGTGAAATTTACCAAAAAAGGTTTAAGCATATTTTAGTCGATGAGTTCCAAGATACTAATGAGTTACAGTACAAATGGTTAAAGCAACTCATTGGCAATGATAATACTTTGTTTGCTGTTGGTGATGATGATCAGTCGATATACAGTTGGCGCGGCGCGCGCGTTGAAAATATGAAGGCATTTCAGAAAGATTTTAAAGATACAAAATTATTAAAGTTAGAACAAAATTATCGATCAACAACAACAATATTGAATGCTGCTAATAAACTTATAGGAAATAATAGTAAACGCTTAGGAAAAAATCTTTGGACAGAAGGCGAAGAAGGCGAACGAATTGGAATCTATATGGCCTATAACGAGATAGATGAAGCACGATATGTTGTTAATCAAATACAGAAAGGATCAGAAGAAGGTGAAGCTTTTAATGATCATGCAATTTTATACCGAGTGAGTGCACAATCTCGGGTTTTAGAAGAAGCATTACTCAGTTTAAAAATTCCATATCGTGTGTACGGGGGAGTTCGTTTTTATGAGCGTATGGAAATTAAAGATGCACTTGCTTATATTCGTATTGCAACATTTCATGATGATAATATTTCCTTTGAGCGAATTATTAATACACCAACGCGTGGTATTGGAAACAGAACAATTGAAGAATTACGTACCGTTGCTAAAAAAGATAATTGTTCATTATGGACTGCCGCATTTCATATTATTGAGCATAAACTTTTGAGCCCCCGTGCAGTAAATGCACTAGAAGAATTTGTTAGATTAATTCAAAAAATGTCTTTAACAAAATCCAAACCGACTTTAGATGAACAAGTAGATGCAATAATAAAATTTAGTCGCCTAACTGATCACTTTAAAAAGGAAAAAGGCGAGAAAGGGTTAGCGAGAATTGAAAATCTTGAAGAACTAGTCAAAGCATCAAGTGAATTTGAAATTGACGATAATGAAGAATTAAAAGAGATGAGCGCAATGCAGGCATTTCTTGCTCATGCAGCGCTTGAGTCAGGAGAAACACAGGCTGGCGATAAATCAAACTGCGTTCATTTAATGACATTACATTCTGCGAAAGGCCTTGAATTCCCCTCAATTTTTCTTGTGGGAATGGAAGAAGGGCTATTTCCCCATCAACGTAGCAGCAATGATTTAAAACAGTTAGAAGAAGAGAGAAGGCTTTGTTATGTGGGTATTACCCGAGCTAAGAAAACATTAACACTAACATATACAGAATATCGTCGATTACATGGCTCAGATTATTATCCGCAACCATCAAGGTTTATTAGTGAAATTCCAGCAGAATTACTAAGCGAGATTAGATTGGGGGGTAGTGTTACAGAGTCACTATTTCGCAAAAAAGATACTAAATCTACTGGTGGAGATGGTAAGTTAACACTTGGCCAACGTGTTTCGCATGCAAAGTTCGGAGAGGGTGTTATTCTTAATCTCGAGGGAAATGGAAGTAATATGCGCATACAAGTTAATTTTGAAAAAGCAGGTAGTAAGTGGCTAGTTGCCTCATATGCAAATCTTCAATCAATTTAGTTAATAGATCTTTCTAAGGAAAACAATGAAAAAGTATTCAATTTTTTTATGTTTGATGCTCACTGTGTTTAACACAGCTTGCGGTGATAATACCTCAACAAATAAAACAGTTAACACAGTAGATCATTCTGAACAAAATTTTAAATGGAAGATGGTTACAACGTGGCCGGCTAACTTTCCAATTTTTCAAGAAGGTGCTGAAAGATTTGCCGATGATGTTCGCAAGATGAGCAATAATCGTTTAGATATTGATGTTTATGCGGGTGGAGAGCTTATCCCCGCATTGCAGGTTTTTGATGCAGTATCACAAGGTACAGTCGAAATGGGCCATGGCTCACCTTATTATTGGGCGGGCACCATACCCGAAGCACAATTTTTTTCATCAGTTCCGTTTGGGATGACAGCAAAGGGTATGAACGCATGGTTATACAATGGCGGAGGACTTTTATTATGGCGGGAAATGTATCAACCATTTAATTTAATGGTGTTTCCAATGGGGAATACTGGAGTACAAATGGGAGGTTGGTATAGAAAGAAAATAAATTCAATCGAGGATATTAAGGGGTTACGAATGCGTATACCTGGCTTGGGTGGGAAAGTTTTTAAAAAGGCAGGCGGTAATCCTGTACTGATGGCGGGCAGTGAAATATATACTGCTTTGGAGCGTGGGGCGATTGATGCAACCGAGTGGGTTGCACCTTTTCATGATATGAGATTGGGTTTGGATCGTACCGCCCAGTATTATTATTATCCAGGTTGGCATGAACCTGGTACGGTATTTGAATTAATGATCAACAATTCAAAATGGAGGTTATTACCAGAGGACTTGCAAAAGATGGTTGAAGTTGCAGCGGGAGCTATAAGTGAATGGATTTACGCGCAGATGGAATTTCATAACCAAGAAGCATTAGCTAAATTAAGAAAAAAACAAAATGTTGAAATACTCAAATATCCTGACGATGTGCTTACTACACTCAAATTTCTAACCAAGGAAACATTAGATGAGGAAGCAGAAAAGTTAATGAGCGAGAATAATAACCCAAGATTTAAGAAAGTTTATGATGCTTATGAGAACTTCAGAGCAAACTATGAACTTTGGGGGGATCTTTCAGATAAGGCTTATCAGAAAAGCTTAAAGTTAGAATAAAAAATTAATTTATATTTTTTTGTTAAGCAGTTCTTATTTTACTTGGCCGACTATGTAATCAACTGCGGCCTTTACTTCTTCATCACTAAGGGCCGGGTTCCCACCTTTTGCCGGCATCATCCCCAGTTCACCGGTGTAACCATTGATTGCGTTCCCGTATAAGACATCGACCCCTTTTCCAATACGTGGTCCCCAGGCAGCAGTATCTCCAGTTTGCGGAATCATCGCAGCAAGTGCAGCGATTCCATGACAATTAACACAAAGACCGTTGTAGACAGATTCACCATTACTGCCGTCAGTTCCTTCTGCGGTAGACGCATCAGCAACTACCACATCTTCTGCAGCAACACTTTCTGATTCTTCGCCCGCTATTACTACTCGTCCCACTGGTTCGGTTAATTCTGCCACATTTGTATTAACTGTGGTTGTATCGCCTGCGACTAAACCAAATTTGGATTGTACTGCTGCGTTTGCAACAAAATAAAAAGCTATCATCATTGCAGCAATAAACGTGAGCGTAAGCGAAAAATTCTTAAAAAATATTTTATCTTGTTCTTGACTCATTTATTTTCACCAACCTAGTAGTAATTTTATTACAGTCATAATTTATATAATTATTATAGTTGCTTAGTATACCCATTGTATTTGCAGGTGGAAACTATAGCTTATTGCAAAATAAGCAAGCCAACCTATACTGAGCCTTAAGTTATAGTGGCCTATTGTGAAAATAATTTGATCTGGATCAGTTGAAGGGTTGATATCCGGTCGGGAAATTGATGCGCCTGTAGCTCAGTTGGATAGAGCGCGGCCCTCCGGAGGCCGAGGTCAGGGGTTCGAATCCTCTCGGGCGCACCAACTAAAATATTTCAAAGAATCTATTTATAGGATAAATAAAATCGTATGACACTTCGATCCATTCTTGTTTTTCAGCATGTTAGTGTGGAGCATCCTGGAATTTTTAGAAATTTTTTTAATGATGACGGTATCCAGTCACATACTGTTGAACTTGATCAAGGTGAGAGTATTCCAAATTTGAAAGATTTTGATGCTCTTTGGATTATGGGAGGACCGATGGATGTTTGGGAGAGAGATAAATATCCTTGGTTAGTTGAAGAGATTAGCGCAATTAGACAGGCAATCGATGAATTAAAAATGCCTTTTATGGGTATTTGTCTCGGTCATCAGTTACTCGCTTATGCTTATGGTGCGAAAGTTGGTCTTGGAGATAAATCTGAGGTCGGAGTCATGTCCGTTAAAAAGACAGTGGATGGAAAACGGTCGACATTTTTTCGTGGTTTGCCGGATATAATGGATACATTGCAATGGCATAGCGCGGAAGTCAAAACCGTACCGGAAGGTTTTCAGGTATTAGCAGAGTCCGATCGATGCGCCGTACAGTCACTTAGTTACGGCGATAAAGTTTTTAGTGCTCAATATCATCAGGAGATTACAGAAACAACTGTTTCTGACTGGAGTAAAATTTCTGAGTACGAGATTTCATTAGAGAAAAGTTTAGGTGAAAATGCAGTAGAAAAATTAGAAAAAGATGTATTAGCAAATATTGATAAGTTTAATCATACCGCGAAGCTATTGTATAGGAATTGGAAATCTACAGCTTTTGAAAATTAATCATCTTTATTAATTAATTCATCTTTTTTTCTAGATTCATCCGCAATTTTATTTTTATATGAAATAAGTTTATCCATTAGGCTTTGATCATTAGTCGCTAAGATTTCAATGGCAAGAAGCCCTGCGTTTTTAGCAGCTCCAATCGCAACAGTTGCAACAGGCACTCCATTTGGCATTTGTACTATAGACAATAATGAGTCCATCCCATTTAATGAATCAGTTTTAATAGGTACCCCAATAACTGGTAGAGGTGTATTACTTGCCACCATTCCAGGTAAATGCGCAGCACCTCCCGCACCTGCAACAATAACTTTTAATCCTCTTTTGTGCGCATTTTTTGCATATTTAAACATATCATCAGGGGTGCGATGTGCCGAGACAACATGGGCTTCATATGGGATCGAAAAGTCATCACAAACTTTTGTAGTCGCTTCTAAAGTTTTCCAGTCGGAATCGCTCCCCATGATTACGCCAATTAATGCTTTTTCATTTTGCATCATTTTTGCTTCCCAAAACTTATCGAAGCAGCAGCTTCGATTGCTACATTTTCTGCTTCAGCAATACTAGAACCTAATGCAGTAACATGTCCCATCTTTCTTCCTATGTTGGTAGTAGTCTTTCCATATACATGTACGTGCGCTCCATTTATTGCCAGCGCTTTTTCAATCCCTGTTGGGAATCCATTTCCTTCTCTATTTCCAAGTATGTTAATCATAACCGCTGCAGGGGCAATCATTCTAGCGGAACCTAGCGGTAAACCAAGAATTGCTCTTACATGGTTCTCAAATTGTGATGTTTCACAGGCTTCGATGGTGTAATGTCCTGAATTGTGAACTCGGGGCGCCATTTCATTTACGATAATTTCATTATCTTTTGTACAGAACATTTCTACACCTATCGTACCAATACCATCAATTGCTTTAACGGCTTTAATCGATAAATCGAGCGCTTTTTTTGAAATTTCGTTGTTAATATTGGCGGGCGCTCGAACAATATGACATATATGATTTTTTTGTATTGATTCAACAACAGGGTAGGTAACTATTTTGCCATTTATATCTCTTGTTATCATTGTAGCTAATTCAGATTTAAAATCACAAAAGTCTTCAATATATAATTTTTGTTTTTTCCCATTTAATTTTATCCATGCTGAATCAATATCTTCTTCACTATGAAGTGTTGAATTTCCCTTCCCATCATATGCATTACGTCTTGCTTTCAAAATAATTGGCCAACTCAATTCTTTAGCATGGCGGATTATGTCTTCACGAGATTCAATCTCGGTAAAAGTCATTACTGGTATTCCAGCATTGTTAAGAGTTCTCTTCTGATTTAATTTATCTTGAACTAGATCAATTGTTTTTGAGCTCGGGTATAAAGTATGTCCTTCTCCCTCCAGCACTTTAAGACTATTTGCATCAACAAACTCATTTTCCAATGTTACTACATCAACTTTATTTGCAAGTTCTAATAGGTTATCTGGGTCATCCCAGTCACCATAAATCATTTCCGCAGCTAGATTTTCAGACGGACTTTTTTTTGATCTTTCTAGAATGACAATTTCACAACCATATTTCATGGCAGAAATCGCAGTCATTTTGGCTAACTGACCACCTCCAATAATCCCAATTCGAGGAGTATTTATAAAATTATATTTCACGTGTTTTACCCTGTTATGCGTAAAATTATTTATATACCTATGAAAAAAGGCGGCGAATTTAGCACAAACCACGATCTAAATCTGTATTTTATAGTAGGTTTTATTGGCTAAATTGGTTAATTTTGACCAATTAGTTGGTTGTTTTTAACCAATATTTGCCCGCATTCTTTATTTTTAAATAGCTAAAATTTTTATAACTTGTTGTATTTATTGTAAATTGACGATTTTTCATGAATTTGGCACGCTAACTGCAATATATTATGTAGATTTACAAGTAATACAATTTTTTAACGTTAAAGAAGAGGAATAAGATTATGAAATGGGAAACACCAGAGTACAGTGATATTCGTTTTGGTTTTGAAGTCACTATGTACATTAACAACAAATAAGAGACTTCCTTCTTATTGAAAAAGGGCCTGAAAGGGCCTTTTTTTTTAAACAATTTTTATGATCAAACATCAATTATTCTACTTTAATCGCCTCTTTCTTTTTCAATAAGCATATCTATTACTTTTGTAACATTTTCAAAGCTACCCGCTGTTGAGCCGCTAACCATATATTTACCATTAACGATAATTGCTGGCACACCAGTTATTTTATAACGCTGTCCCATCACATAGGCTTGTTTTATTTTTGTATCAATTTCATCTGATACGTATGTTTTTTTAAATTCTTGTTTGTCCACGCCATGCTCCAAAAAGAATTTCATTATTGATGTATCATCGTAGATCTGTTTTCTATGTTTGTGGATTGCCGTGAATAGCGAACTGTGAATTTTATTTAGTACGTCCAATTTTTCTGCTGTAAAATAGGCTTTAGCATGAGGAATCCAATCTTTTTTGAAAATACCCGGCATTCTTCTGAAAACAACATCTTCGGGTTTCTTTTCGAGCCAGTTTTTTATAAAAGGCTCAAAGTCATAGCAGTGTGGACATCCATACCAAAATACTTCTACTACCTCGATCTTATTACCCGTCTGCGTTGGTTGGGCAGGGCTTATTTCAACATAACCATCAAAAGCACTAACTTGGTTGAATATAGAAAATAATATTGTAAGAATTAAATAGTTGAAATATTTTTTCACATTTTTTACCTTTAAAAATAATATGGAGTATTTACTGATATGGCGTTAGACCATAGGAATCAAGTTTTGTGCCGTTACATTTCTTTTTTACCTTGGTTGTAATCCTTGAATATATTCAGAAACTGCTTCAATTTGGGCTTCAGTCATACGCTTAGCAATAGAACGCATTACACTATTTGTATCATTATTACGTTCTCCTGTTTTAAACATTTTTAATTGTATTGCCGTATAATCAGTATGTTGTCCGCTAAGTGAAGGATAAATTGCGCCCGGGTTTCCTGAGCCTGCAGGTCCGTGGCAAGCCATACAAGCCGCTATCCCTGTTTCACTATCACCCCCACGATAAATTTTTTGCCCAATAGCAATGGATTCAGATTTTGCAGAACCAAAATTATTTTTTTGGTTTTCAAAATATAGCCCTAAATCATTCATATCTTGTAAACTTAGTGCAGCAACCATCCCAGACATTTGCGCATTTACACGTTCTCCATTTTTGAAATTTTTTAATTGTTTAACAGTGTAGGAGGCATGTTGACCAGCTAATTTTGGCCAAATTGGATTAGCACTATTACCGTCAGCACCATGGCAAACCGCACAAGTCTGCGAAAGATTCTTCCCATTCACAAGATCACCGCTAGTTATATTAGAATTACTAGTTATTTCTCTTTTGTTCGTCTCATGGTGTTCTTTTTTACCAGTTATTAGATCAGCGGTTAAATAAAAAGTTATCATCATTACAGCAATGAATGCGAGCACAAGCGAAAAATTCCTAAAAAATATTTTGTCTTGTTCTTGGCTCATTTAAATTATCCTCATTGATATTTAATTTACACAAAGATTTTTTTTAATATTATAAAAGTATACATAAGAATAAATAGTTATGAGATGATATTTTTTTATTAGAATTCAGCCCATAATCACAATTACCCTACGTAATTATGCCTTATAAACAGGAGTAATTCATAAGCGAATAACTGAAAAAAGCCACAAATTAGGAATGTTTATTGGCATAATTAGCCTAAATCAAAAACTTATTTTATTCGGAGTAATTATTATCTCAATTAATGAACTTCCAAAAGATTGGTATCGGCGTTTTGAATTTAAGTTAGGCGCCACATCAAAAAAACAGTTACCTATTGAAGTTCATAGGGAAGTAGCTTTTGCTGGCCGTTCAAATGTTGGAAAATCAAGCGTGATTAATAAAATTACTTCCCGTCAAAACCTTGCAAGAACTAGCAAAACCCCCGGAAGAACGAGGGAATTAAATTATTTTTCGTACGATGAAAAAACATATATTGTTGATTTGCCAGGATATGGGTACGCAAAAGTCGATGATTCTACTAAAGACGTATGGACAAAATTACTCAATTATTACCTAGAGGAAAGGGGATCTTTACGTGGTATTTTCCTTATTATTGATATACGTCACCCATTAAAAAACTTTGATCACGTGATGTTGAAGTACTGCGGAGCTAATAACTTGGCACTTCATGTTATTTTGAATAAATCGGATAAGCTATCAATAAATAATGCAAATAAAGCAATGGCAGAGATTAATGAGGAAATATGTGAATTTAATTCAAGTATACAGTTATTTTCAGCCCTAAAAGGAACAGGGGTTGAAAAGGCCCGTCACAAGCTTGCGGAATGGCTATTTTATTGATTCACAAAAAGCGCCCCGGATTAATGCTTATCTAGGGAGTATTCGTTTATCCGGGGCTAAGTGTCTTCCGGTTGTAAAAAACCGGGTTTTTATCTGCCCAAGGGAGGAAAAGACAGAAAAGACATATAACTCTTTGAGTAGTTTTTAATTTGAAAGTTCCCGACACAAAAAAATGTGTTGAAAAAATTCTTTATGCACAATTTTACGATATCATTAATTATTTTCAATAGGATGCGATTCAACACTTTATAGATTAGAACATTAATTATATAAGTAATTGTTTTATATAGTATTAAGAAAAGTGGTTAATTTTTAGTAGTTTTAATAAAGTTGAAATAATTATGTTGGTTTTGCCCTCATATATGCAATACTTCCACAGAGTTATCCACAGATAATGTGGATAAATTTGCAATAAAAAAAACGCCCTAAAATAGGGCGTTTTTTTAAGAAATTTAAGGTTTTATTTTTAGGACATCCCGTATTTTTTGCGAAATTTATCTACGCGTCCCGCGGTATCAACTATTTTTTGTTTTCCAGTGTAGAAGGGATGACATTCAGAGCAAACGTCGATATGAAGCTCTCCAGAGTATGTGGATTTCGTTTTGAATGTATTTCCACAACTACACTGGACTGTTATATCATCGTATTTTGGATGTATATCCGATTTCATTATTTATTTGCTCTATTTATCTCGATGTTAAATTCGTGGGGCAGAGATTCTATGCCAACTCTAGTTATTTCGCAATCTTGATATAGTTAGTAAGACGTATTCGGAGAGCACTCATTTGGCCTTATATATCAAATTCACCGATTACAGGGGTATGGTCAGAGGGTCGTTCAAGTTTACGTGGACCTTTATCGATATAACATGCCTTGCATGATTGAGACATACTTTTGGAAGCTAGTATATGGTCGATTCTAACTCCACGATTTCTTCTAAATGACGCGGCTCTGTAATCCCACCATGAGAAGTGATTATTTTCGTTATTAAAGATACGAAAGCAATCTATCATATTATTTGACAATAATTTTTCAAATTCATTTCTTTCAGACTTACTTACAAGCACACACCCTTCCCATTCTTTTGGATCATGTACATCTCGGTCTTCTGGGGCAATATTAAAGTCCCCCAAAATAATCAATCGACTATTTTTTTTTTGTAATTTCTTAATGAAAGGATGGAGTTTAGATAACCATTTAAGTTTGTATTTATATTTTTCAGAATTTATTTCAGAACCATTTGGTACATAAATGTTCAGTATAATTATATTTTTTGTGTTAATAACCAATACTCTTTTTTGTTCATCACTAAAATTTGGCAGACCTTTTGATATCGTTTTAATTGGAGACTTTGAAATAGTAGCAACACCATTATAAGTTTTTTGTCCAGTAAAACTTACCTGGTAACCAGCTTCCCTAATTGCATCAACCGGAAAGTTTTCATCTACAGATTTTGTTTCTTGTAAGGCTAACACATCAGGTTTTTCTTTTTCCATCCATGTCAAAACATGAGGTAACCTTACTTTTAATGAATTTACATTCCATGTGGCAATTTTAAACACGATATTTTATGAAATGTTTAACTTAGAAAATTAGTTTTTAGACTCTGAAACCACCATGTCTTCGACGACTAATAAAATCAAGAATTAAAATTCCTCCAATTACCCCGAAAATAAAGATTACTGTAAAAGACATAAATGATAGTGAAGAATTTTTTGATGATAGTTTATTCTCATTGTCTTCTGAGCCAATTCCAGCTGATTCCAATTGATCAATTAATTGTTTATTTGCACTTTCGAGGTGGTCAATGTCATCGAGTAACTTTTCATTTGATTCAATATTGCCGGCCTTTGATTTTATATTTGTTAGTTCTACTTGTAGCTCTCCAACTTTAAGACGTTCTGCGTTTAATTTTGTTTCTAGCTCATCATTTGAAATTATTTTTTCAGAGTCATTTTGTAAGGTTTCTATTTTTCCTTCTAACTCTTTTTTTGTTGTTTCTAGCTCGATTATTTTTGCTCTTCCTGGTTTACTATTTAATACATTTTGACTATTTACCCATCCACGCATTCCTTCTGGTTCTTCAACATGAATGAGATCATTTTCACGTTCAATAATATTCAATTTGGTTCCACTAGGGACGAGTTTTATTATTGGGCTTTCATTCGAAGGCTCCTTATGCAGTCCAATTTTTATTTCATCAGTTACATAAGCAACTTCTGCATTTACAGCCATTGAAACGATCCAAATGGTATTTACTAATACATAAAAAAGGTTTTTATTATTCATATGATATTAATTTATAATTCCAGTATGTCTTAAGAGTGGTTTAATACTAGGTTCGCGACCTCTAAATTTGATAAACATTTCCATTGGTTCACAACTCCCCCCCTTTTCAAGAATCGTTTTCAAAAATTCATTTCCGGTTGTTTTATTAAAGATACCCTTTTCTTTAAATTTAGAAAAGGCATCTGCGGATAAAACTTCAGCCCATTTGTAGCTATAATAACCTGCTGCGTAGCCCCCAGCGAATATATGTGAAAAACTATGTTGAAATCTGTTAAATTCAGGAGTTTCTACTACAGCAACACGTTCACGAACATCATCCAATAATTTTTGTATTTTAAACTCTTTTTTTGATACGTATTCTAAATGAAGTCGGAAATCAAATATAGCAAATTCTAGTTGTCTTACCATTTGCATTGCTGCTTGGTATGATCTTGCTTTTGTCATTCTTTTAAATAAATTATTACTCATTTTTTTACCGGTTTCAAAATCACGCGCAAATAAATCCAGCGCTTTTTTTTCCCAGCAGAAATTTTCCATAAATTGGCTTGGTAATTCGACTGCATCCCAAGGGACACCATTTATGCCCGAAATGCTACTAAAATCAATTTTTGTCATCATATGATGTAATCCATGTCCAAATTCATGGAATAATGTAATTATTTCATCATGCGTTAACAGTGTAGGGTTGTTATTAATGGGCGGTGTAAAATTACATGTTAGGTATGCAACTGGATTTTGGATTTTGGAATTTATTTTTTTTCTGATAATACATTCATCCATCCATGCTCCGCCACGTTTGTGTTGGCGCGAGAAAAGATCAAGATAAAAACTTCCTCTAATTATTCCTTTACTATCAAAAATATCAAAAAATTCTACATCATCATTCCACGTTTGGATTCGGTTTCTTTTTTTTATATCAACGCCATAGAGTTTTTTCGTTATTGCAAACAAACCATCAATAACTTGTTTTACAGGGAAGTATCGACGTATTTCCTCTTGTGAGATTGAAAATTTTTTTTGTTTTAACTTTTCAGAGTAATAAGCAATATCTGACGCTTCTAGATGATCTATATCAAATACTTCACGTGTAAATTTTTTTAACTCTTCAAATTCATTTATTGCATATTTTTTTGTGCAATCAAGAAGATTAGTTAAAAAATTTATAACCTCATCAGGCGTTTTTGCCATCTTCGTTTCTAACGAATATTCAGCATAATTTTCAAAACCTAATAATTTTGCTTTCTTAGTTCTATACTCGAGAATGTCATACATTATTTTAGTGTTATCCCATTTTCTAGCATTTGGACCTACTTCAGATGATCTTGTTGAATATGCCCAGTACATTTCTTTTCTCAAAGTAGCATTTTCTGCGTATTTCATGACTGGTATGTAAAAAGGCGCCTCAAGCGTAAATAACCAGCCCTTTTCGTTATTTCTTTTTGCGGTTTCAGCAGCCAATGTAATTACTGATTTTGGTATCCCAGCGAGATCATTTTTGTTGGTAATATGTTTTTTCCAAGCATGAGTAGCATCTAATAAATTTTCTTCGAATTTAGTTTGAAGTTCAGACAATTTAGTTTGAATTTTTTTATATATATTTTTTGATTTCTTATCAAGATTTATTCCAGATAAGCGAAAATCACGTATCGCATTATTTATAATTTTTTGTTGTGTTATCGGTAGATTTTTAAATAAAAAATCTTTCGAAAAAGAGTCGTACGCTTTAAAAAGATTGATATTCTGACCTATTTCTGTTGAGTAATTTGATATCTTAATTAGACAACTATTATAAATTATGCGGAGCTCCTGGTTATCAGCAACAGAATGTAAATGATTTACAGGTGACCAGACTTTTTGCAACCGATCTTCCATGTCTTCTATTTTTTGAAAAAAATTTTCCCAAGTATAATTCTCAGTATTTTCAAGTAAATTTTCGAGCCCTTCTCTATTTTCTTTAAGCGTTTGGTCAATTGCTAGCTCTATATGCTGAGCCTGAATTTTATTAAATGGTGGGAGAACATATTTTTGAAGTAAAGGATTTTCGTTTTTCATATTTTATTCTTTTTTTAGGGGTGTGAAATTTTATGACAAATATAACTACTAAGACAAACTATTATTAAAATAATTTGAACAAAATAGGAATAAAAAATAGATTTGGATTGATAATAACCCATTATATTTGCTAATAATATTTTATTATTGATAATAATTCTTATTTAGATTAATATTTACATGATAATAATTCTTAATTAGAATTAGTTTATAAATTTTAAGAAAAATATAGACGAACATATTTGTCAGGGTTTCAATTTAAAATTATAGACGTCTTTACGTTAAGTCATGAATTTTAGAATTATCGTTAACACGGTAATATCCTCGTGGTGATATTAATAGGGCGCTTTTTTTGCGCTTTTTTTTTAAGCTTTCAATGTAATTGAGAATAATAATTATTTATACTTACAAAAAAGGATTATTCAGTGAACAAAATAATCAAAACAGCATATATCTTTATTGTTTTTTTTATATTTCAACAATTACCAAGTGCAGCTGAAGTTAATATTTACTCAGCTAGAAAGGAAGCGTTAATAAAGCCATTATTAGTGAAGTTTAGTGAGAAAACAGGCATAGAAGTTAATCTTATAACCGGCAAAGCAGATACGTTTATAAAGCGCTTAGAAATCGAAGGAAAAAATACACCAGCTGATATTTTATTAACAGTTGATGCCGCAAGACTGGTTAGGGCAAAAGAAAAAGGATTGTTCCAAGAAATTAATTCTGAAGTGTTAAATAAAACGATACCAGAAAGATTACGCGATATAAATAATCATTGGTTTGGTCTCTCGCTTAGATCGAGGGTTATTGTTTTTTCTCCTGAAAGAGTTGAAGCAGAAGATTTAACTGACTATATGAGTCTTTCAGACACTAAATGGAGAGGCCGTATATGCGTACGTTCATCGTCAAATATTTATAATCAATCACTTGTTGCATCAATGATTGTACATTATGGAATAGATGAGACGGAAATTTGGGCGAAAAGTTTAGTTAAAAATTTCGCAAGACAACCAAAAGGTGGCGATCGCGATCAAATAAAAGCCGTTGCAATAGGTGTATGCGATATTGCATTGGTGAATAATTATTATCTAGCGGGTATGCTTGATTCTGGTCAGGAAGATGAAGTATCTTTTGCAATGAAAACAAAGTTATTTTGGCCTGGCCAAGACAAGTATGGTGCTCATATAAATATTAGCGGTGTAGGTGTGACAAGACATTCAAAAAATAAAAAAAGGGCTATTCAATTATTAGAATATCTCGTTACTAATGAAGCACAAGAATGGTATTCTAATGTTAATTATGAATACTCAGTAAATCCTAAAATTAAAAACACCGGGGTTCTAGAAAGGTGGGGAGCATTTGTATCCGATAATATAAATCTTAGTTTATTAGGTAAGCATAACAGCGATGCAGTTTTACTAATGGACCGAGCTGGGTGGAAGTAAATTAATAGTGTAATACATGACCTTTAAAAAATTTTCAGAATCATTTTATAGTAAATTAAATTTTAAACTCTCAAATTTTAATCTAGCATTAGTTTTACTGTCATTATTTTTTTGTATCCCTTTAATAATTATTTGCGGTTCTTTATTTTTTCCAGCCAAAGATGTTTGGACTCATCTATTTGATACAGTTCTTGTAGATTATATTTTTAATTCATTCGCGCTATTAATAGGGGTTGGTTTCTTCAGTTTAATTTTAGGAGTAATACCTGCTTGGTTAATATCTATGTATAAATTTCCAATGAGTCGCTATCTTGAATGGGCAATTCTATTGCCTATGTCGATGCCCGCTTATATTATTGCTTATAGTTATACGGGTGCATTTGATGCAGCCGGGCCAGTTCAAGAAACAATAAGAGAACTCACAGGTTGGGGGTATCATGATTATTGGTTCCCAGAAGTGAGATCTCTTGGTGGGGCAATGGCAATGTTATCTTTCGTGTTATACCCCTATATTTATTTATTAACTCGCGCATCATTTACAGAACAATCAGTATGTGTTTTAGAAGTATCGCGAACTTTAGGTTGTAATTCTGTGGATGCATTTAGGCGTGTAGCATTGCCCCTTGCAAGACCCGCAATTATAGTAGGATTATCATTAGTCTTAATGGAAACATTAGCTGATTATGGCACTGTTCAGTATTTTGGCGTATCGGCATTTACAACAGGTATATTTAGGACATGGTTTGGTATGGATAATAGCTTGGTAGCAGCACAATTATCTGCTGTATTATTATTATTTGTTGCTGTCTTTTTATATTTAGAGAGACGTTCACGCACACAGCTAGCTTTCCATCATACTAGTAGTCGTTATAGCCCATTGTTGAAACAGAAATTGATAGGAACACATGCATTTTTTGCATTTGTTGTTTGTTTTATTCCATTATTACTTGGTTTTATTATCCCAGCAAGTTTTTTATTTGACTGGGCAATTAGCGCATATTCTGGAGTATTTAATAAGGATTTTTATATACTCTTATTAAATACTCTAATGCTTGCATTTGTAACTGCATTATTAGCATTAGTTGTAGCTTTATTTTTGGGGTATACGAATAGAAATAGCTATTCATTTATAAATAAATTTTTAGTTCGCTTTGTCAGTATGGGTTATGCAATACCGGGGACAGTCATCGCCGTCGGAGTCCTCATACCCTTTGCTTGGTTTGATAGTAGGCTGGATGATTTTTTAAAATTACATTTTAATATTAGTAGTGGTTTATTAATTAGCGGAACTTTATTTATATTAGTTTTCGCTTATCTTGTACGTTTTCTCACTATTCCAATAAATATAGTAGAAGCAGCTCTAGGTAAAATAAAACCCGAGATGGATGAAATTGCAAAAACTAATGGTTTGTCACATATTAATATTGTGAAAAGAATACATATGCCAATTATGCGAGGAAGTTTATTAACGGCTTTATTATTAGTATTTGTTGATGTGCTAAAAGAGCTCCCAGCGACACTTATTCTCAGGCCTTTTAATTTTAATACATTAGCTGTTCGTACTTTTGAGTTAGCTAATGAGGAACGTTTAGCTGATGCTGCAATACCAGCATTAGCAATTGTTCTTGCGGGTATTATCCCAGTTATTATGATAAGTAATTCAATTTCAAGATCTCGCCCTGGCTATGAATAACGCGATCGAAATCAGAGAGCTATCATTATCAATAGAGGACCGCTCAATATTAAATAACATATCTTTTAACTTAGGAGAAATTGACATTGCTTGTTTATTAGGACCAAGCGGTTGTGGTAAAACTTCATTGTTACGTTGTATTGCTGGATTTGAAAAACCTAATAAAGGCGAAGTTTTAATTAAAGGCGTTATAACAAGCAATCCAAATCATTATATACCAGTTGAAGAAAGAAATATCGGAATGGTTTTTCAGGATTATGTTTTGTTTCCCCATATGTGTGTTTCAGAAAATATTATTTTTGGGTTGAAGAATCTCCAACAAAAAAGAATTAAACAGAGATTAGATGAGTTAATAGAATTATTGGATTTGGGCGATCAAATTAATAAGTTTCCTCATCAACTATCAGGAGGGCAACAACAACGCGTAGCATTAGCCAGAGCAATGGCACCGCGTCCAGGCGTATTACTACTGGATGAGCCATTTGCTAGTTTAGATATTGAGCTTCGTGAACAGTTGGCACATGAATTACGCTCCATCTTAAAGCAAGACGGTATAACTACTATTATGGTAACCCATAATCAGCTAGAGGCATTTGCAATGGCAGATGTGATTGGTGTTATGAGAGATGGAAAATTAAGACAATGGGATACGGCTTTTAATTTATATCATATACCTAAGACATTAGATGTTGCCGATTTTGTTGGCGAAGGTGTGTTTATATCTGGAGAGGTTATAAATAATAAAGAGGTTAAAACTGACATTGGTAATATAAAAGGCTATGTCCCAGATAATCTCACAAAAGGGGAAAAGGTCCGTGTTTTAATTAGACCTGATGATATTTTGCATGATGATGATAGTGAAATAACTGCTGTTGTTATAAGTAAAGCATTTAGAGGCGCTGAATTTTTATATACACTTGAAATGAAAAATGGTTTACACGTACAAAGTCTTGTTCCAAGTCATCACGATCATCCTATTAATGAACCAATTGGAATAAAATTAGAAATTGATCATTTAGTAATATTTGCTGACTAAAAAATATTACTAAAATTAAGCATATATTTTTTTGTCAAAAAATTTTGCAATGATTTATAATATAAGTATAGAAAATTAAGAGAATAATTAAGATGTATGATATCCCGAGTAATCTAAGGTATACAAATGCACATATCTGGGTCGAGAATATTGGCAAAAACAATTTTCGTATCGGTATTACTGATTTT
>Ga0066372_10000252_pt1 | contig 19614 bp, 21 predicted proteins | sample Knorr_S15_td_250_FD_77011 | JGI IMG/M metagenome (GOLD analysis project Ga0066372, IMG submission 77011) | Marine microbial communities from Southern Atlantic Ocean transect - Knorr_S15_td_250_ad_251m_LV_A | ecosystem: Environmental > Aquatic > Marine > Oceanic | place: Southern Atlantic ocean... | reverse complement strand
TATTAAATTGTTAATAACTTCATTGCTTGTCACAACAACTGCATCTGGCTTCTTATCATACCAAGCTCTATTTGTTTCGCTTTCTCCATATGCGGGTAATTTCCTCTCATAAATCTCTACACAATCAACAATTGCACCTCGTTTCTTTAAATTCTCAGCTAATAATTCGCGTCCACCAACACCGCGTATAATTAGAATTCTTTTATCAAGAATCTTATTGCTTTGCATTTCTTCTAAATTTAGCAGGGCTTCACTATCTACATTATTATGAGGAAAAATAATATCTTTTAGATTACTGCTGGATAATACCTTGGCTGTACCCGGACCTATCGCAACAAGCTGAATGTTTCTAATTAAACCAATGTTTCTAACAAATTTTTCAATTGCTATTTTAGCCGCATTACGACTTATAAATATAATAAAATCATAGTTGCTTATTTCATAAAAAAATTTCACTAACTCATTAGTTTTTTCCAATGGTTGGATTTCAACTGTTGGAAATCGAACACTAACGCCACCATGATTCGTGATTAAGTCAGATAAATAATCAGCCTGCTCATTGGGCCTTGTTACTAATACACGTTTATTATTTAACTTCATAATAAAATTTATTTTGTAACCTCTTTTAAAATAACATCTGCACCACGTTCAACTAATAAATCAGCTAATGAAATACCAATACTTTCAATATCATAAAAATTACCTTTTTTTTCTGATTGTATAATTTCACTACCATCTAATTTTGCAACTAGTCCTTTCAATATTATTTTTTTACCCTCAACCGAGGCATATGCAGCAATAGGTAATTGACAACCGCCATGTAATCGACGACTAAAAGCTCGTTCAGCTAAAACACAAAGGGAGGTCTCTTTATTATTTAATGGAGCAATTAATTCCTGAGTAATAGAATCATCAGCACGACATTCGATACCTATAGCGCCTTGACCAATCGCTGGTAGTAGAAATGAATTCGGAATAAATTGTGTTATGCGATCACCCAAGTCAAGACGAATCATCCCAGCTGCGGCTAGCACTATTGCATCGAATTCTCCATCGTCCAATTTACGTAGTCGTGTCTCAACATTACCACGCAAATCTTTTAAAATAATATTTGGACATAGTCTCTTTAGTTGAGACTGCCGGCGTAAACTAGACGTACCAACAATTGAGTTATCAGGAATTGTATTAATTTGTTTATAACGATTAGATATTAGCACATCACGACTATCTTCTCGTTTCATTATAGTGGGTAATATGAGATTTTCTGGCAAATCTATTACAACATCTTTCATCGAATGAACAGCAATATCGGCGTCATTTCGTAATAAGGACTCTTCAAGTTCTTTTACAAAAAGACCTTTCCCCCCAACACTTGAAAGTGAAGAATCTAAAAAACGATCGCCTTCTGTTTGCATGCCAATTAACTCTACCTCAATGTCAGTATGTGCTTGTATTAACTCCTTTTTAACAAATTCGGCCTGCCACAAAGCAAGTGGGCTATTTCGAGTCGCTATTTTAATTTTTTTCACAATATATTCTTCTTTTAAAAACTATGTTATTTAAAAAGGGTACAATTTTATAATCATACACTTTGGAAATTATTGAGAAAGCTGTTTATAGTCTGGTTATATATGAAAAATATAGGTGTTTTATGAAATTAGGGATCATTATGGACCCGATTAGCGGGATCGATATAAAAAAAGATAGTTCCTTTGCCATGTTGCTTGCTGCTCAAAAACGCGGCTGGAATCTATTCTACATGACGCTTGATGATCTCTACATGGATAATAATAAACCAAAGGCACGTATGAGAAATCTGAAAGTTAACGATGACCCGAAAAAATGGTACGTATTATCAGAAGATCATATTGAAGATTTATCTATCCTAGATATTGTCCTTATGAGAAAAGACCCTCCCTTTAACCTTGAGTATATATATTCAACCTACATACTTGAACACGCGCAAAAACTTGGTGTATTAGTAGTAAATAATCCTACCGCTCTTAGGAATGTAAATGAAAAATTCTTTATTACATATTTTCCAGATTGTATACCACCGACAAGAATAAGCAGGGATACAAAAATGCTACTTGATTTTGTAAAAGAACAAAATGGGAGCATTATTAAACCTCTTGACGGTATGGGTGGTAATGGCATTCACCATATAACAGAAGCGAATAATAATGTGGAAGAAAAATTAATGTCGATAACAAAAAATGGTTCGGAATATATGATGGCACAAAAATTTATCCCGGAAATTGCTGCCGGTGATAAACGTATTTTGTTAATTGATGGGAAACCTGTGCCTTATGCCTTAGCTAGAATACCGAAAGAAACTAATTCTAAAGGGAATCTTGCTCAAGGGGCGACCGGCAAGGGAATTGAATTAAGTAAACGTGATAAATGGATATGCGAGAGAGTTGGCCCTAAATTAAGTGATATGGGTTTAATCTTTGTTGGTTTAGATGTGATAGGGGATTATTTAACAGAGATAAATGTTACTAGTCCAACTTGTATACGAGATTTAGATAACATATTTGATATAGATATTGGTAGCCAATTAATGGACGTAATAGAAAAACATAAAAAGGGTATACATAAATGTTTGTGACACAAATTAGACCAACTCCACAGGATCGTCTTGGTCTGACCATAAGCATCGCTATATTAATTCATGCGCTTATCGTTTTTGGTATCAGTTTTACAAAAGAGGACCGTCCGAGTACACGCATGAATACGATGGAAATCATTCTAGTTAGCCAGGAAACAAAGGCACCCGAAGATAGTAATGTGTTAGCACAAAAAAATCTTGAGGGTGGCGGAAAAACTGAGGAAATTATAGAGCCATCAGCATCAGTAGAATCAAATATTTCTGAATCAAACGAACAAATTATTGAACAACCAACTATACATGAAGAGCTATTACAATATTATGATGTGGAAACTAGTAAAACTGAAGTTCCAGAGATTCTGGATATAAACAAAGAAAATATTGAAACGATTGCAATAGAAAATATAGAAAATGAAATTGTAGATTTGGTTTCTGAAAAACAAGAACCTGACTTTGTATATGAAAAGTTGGACGAAACAGATGCTGAGAAAAAAATAGCAAAAAAAACACCTCCTCCAATCATCCCAACTTCTGACGAATTACTTTCAAATAGCTTTGAGATTGCTTCATCAAATGATGGGGTAAGACGTGATATGATAGAAAAAACTCAACGTCCAAGAAGAAAATTTATTTCTGCTAGTACTAAGGAATATGAATATGCAACATATATGGATGCATGGCGTATAAAAGTAGAAAGGTTTGGAAACTTAAACTACCCTGAGGAGGCAAAAAAACTTAATTTAACAGGAAGTCTGAGGCTTGACGTAGCACTAAATAAAGATGGCACCATAAATGAAATTACACTGAGAAAATCATCGGGGGAAAAACTTTTAGATGATGCGGCAATAAGAATTGTTGAATTAGCAGCGCCTTTTGCGCCATTTCCGAAAAATATAGAAAATCAAGTTGATATTTTACATATTTTACGTACATGGCAATTCATTAATAACAAAAGTTTTAGATAAATATTTACAAAATTAATAAAAATACGTGAATAACCAAACTTTACTTTGCTTTGATTATGGAGAAAAGCGTATAGGTGTGGCTGTCGGTCAAACCGTTACATCTAGTGCAACGGCACTGCAAACAATACCGGTGGTAAATAAAAAACCAGATTGGGAAAAAATCAGAATTCTTGTTAGTGAATGGGCTCCTGATAAATTTATTGTTGGCCATCCTCTCACATTAGAAGGCGGGCGACAAAAAATGACAGATGCAGCAGAACATTTTAGTCGACAACTTGAGCATCGTTTCAAATTATCTGTTGATCTAATTAGCGAACAACTATCATCCTACGAGGCAAGACGCGAATTAAAATCGACTCGTGATCTCGACCCGACATCAGCAAGGCTTATTCTTGAAACATGGTTTGGAGAAAATACTGAATAACAAATATCGACAAATTAATAATAATAAGGAAGACTAGTGGGTATATGACAGAAAAAATCGACATAAATGTATTGATAGAAAATATGGCTGAAAACATAAGCTCTCACTGTGGTACTCAAGGCTATAAGAATCCGCTTATGATTGGCATACAGCGTGGGGGAGTCTGGATAGCGGCCCGGTTACACCAAAAACTTAAGCTTGCGGACCCATTAGGAGAATTAAACATCGCTTTTTATCGCGACGATTTCAGTAAAATCGGAATACATCCGGAGGTTAAACCAAGCAAATTATCAATAAATTTAGATGACCGGCATATCATACTTGTTGATGATGTATTGCATACTGGTCGCACAATTCGTGCTGCCATGAATGAAATTTTTGATTACGGTCGACCAGCTAGTATTTCGCTAGCTATACTTGTAGAGCGAAGTGGAAGGGAATTGCCAATTCATCCAGATATTATTGGAAAAACAATTACACTAAAAGAGGGAGAACATGCTAAACTCTCCGGCCCAGAGCCATTGGCACTGGAAATTATGAAATCTGGATGACTGGAAAAAATATTCAACTCGACAAAAACGGCAATCTAAAGCATTTTCTTTCTATTGAAGGGCTCAGCCAACCATTACTCCATACTATTCTTAACTACGCAGAATCCTTTGCCACTGTTGACAAAAGACCTGTAAAAAAAGTACCACTGCTTCGTGGCAAAACAATTGCCAATTTATTCTTCGAGCCTAGCACGAGAACACGCACAACCTTTGAGTTAGCAGCAAAGAGATTATCCGCAGATATACTGAATCTGAATATTTCAACATCAGCAACAAGTAAAGGAGAAATATTAAGCGATACACTCCGTACGCTTGAAGCGATGCATTGTGATATGTTTGTTGTCCGTCATGCCAATAGTGGTGCTGCACACTATATTACATCACAAGTAGCCCCTCACATTAGTGTTATTAACGCTGGAGATGGTAGGCACGAACACCCAACTCAAGCGATGCTAGATATGTTTACTATCAAACAACATAAAAAAGATTTTACAAAACTATCCGTTGCTATTGTTGGTGACATTTTACATTCACGTGTCGCTCGCTCAGAAATTCATGCCTTAAACGTGTTAGGTACCAACGAGGTAAGAATAATCGGTCCTCATACTCTTATACCAAAAGAAATTGAAAAACTTGGTGTTCACATTTATCACGATATGAATAGCGGCCTAAAGGATGTTGACGTTGTTGTTATGTTAAGACTACAGCGGGAACGTATGCGTGGAGCATTATTGCCTAGTGAAGATGAATATTTTAAGAGGTATGGGCTAACTAATCAAAAACTAAAACATGCAAAAAAAGATGCGATTGTAATGCACCCAGGACCAATAAATCGAGGCGTTGAAATTGATTCTGATGTTGCTGATGGAAAACATTCTGTAATTCTACAACAAGTAAGTCATGGCATTGCTATACGAATGGCAATTATGGCTATGGTCATGGGCCAAATAAACAGAGATGAAAACAAAGAAAAGAAAAAATAATGCGCATTTCAATTGAAAATGGAAAATTGTTAGATCCTTCTAATAAGCTCGACCAAAAACAGGATCTATTTATTGCTGATGGAAAAATTGTTTCCTTAGAGAAAAAACCAGATGGCTTTAATCCTGATTTAGTAATTAATGCAAAAGATAAAATTGTCTTGCCAGGATTGGTAGATTTATGTGCAAGATTGCGTGAACCTGGTTTTGAAAAAAAAGGTAATTTTGATAGCGAATTATATGCTGCAAATAGTAGCGGTATAACATCAATTAGTGTGCCGCCGGATACAACGCCGGTTATTGATACACCAGCGGTGGTTGAATTTATACATCAACGTGCAAGGGAAACAAATCGAGCAAATATTTTTCCCCTTGGAGCATTAACGCAAAAATTAAAAGGTGAACAACTAGCAGAAATGTATTTATTAAAAGAGGCAGGTTGTATTGGTGTTAGTAATGCTCTTAATGCAATTGAAAATACAGAAGTTCTAAGACGAGCATTCGAATATGCAAATAGCTGTGATCTTTCTGTATTCATATATGCAGAAGACGAAAAAATTGCGAACAATGGAGTTGCTCATGAAGGCGCTATTAGTGCTAGACTTGGACTGCCAGCAATACCCGAAACTGCGGAAACAATTGCAATAAGTCGTGTTCTATTGCTTATTGAGCAAACAGACGTTCGGGTCCATTTTTGCCATTTATCCTCTGCACGTGCCGTCGATTTAATTAGAACCGCAAAAAAACAGGGAATTGAAGTGACTGCAGATGTTTCAATCTGTAATCTCCATTTAACTGATATGGATATTGCTGATTACGATAGTAATTGCCATGTGAAACCTCCATTACGTAATGAACGGGATCGTGTTGAATTAATTGAAGGAATTCGTGATGATACAATTTCTGCAGTGTGCTCAGATCATCAACCACATGAAATTAACGCTAAATCTGCTCCATTTAGCATAACTGAACCAGGAGCTTCGACAATTGAGCATTTGCTCCCGCTAATGTTGCATCTTGTAAATCGAAATGAAATAACACTTAATCGAGCAATATCGCTAATAACATCAGAGCCCGCAAAAATATTAGGTATCAATAGGGGTTTTATTGAAAAAAATAAACATGCGGATTTATGCATTTATGACCCAAATTCAAATATAAGCATAGATAAAAATAATTTGCTTAGCTCCGGGAAAAATACGCCATTTAATGGTTGGGAGTTGCAAGGGAAAGTAACTCATACTTTGCTAAATGGTGAAGTAGTTTTTAGTATAGATTAATCATATGACCCATCCAAAGACACGTAACACATTATATGTGGAGCAGGCAGAGCTTATTTCGCAGGACGCTTATGAGAATGAACAATATCATATGATATTGAAAGCCCCGGAAACATCGGCGCACGCAAGACCTGGTCATTTCGTTCACATGCAATGTGATGAAAGCATTTTTATGCGCCGCCCCATGTCAATTATGCGAAGTCCTGCTAAAAATAAAACGATTGAAATACTGTACAAAGTGCATGGGGAGGGAACAGATGCATTATCTAGTAAAAAAATTGGAGACAAGATTGATTTAATAGGGCCAATTGGGCGACCCTTTAAAATGAAGGACTATAAAAAGCGTCCATTGCTAATAGGTGGTGGTGTTGGCATACCGCCTATGATTTTTTTGGCAGAACATATAAAAAATACGACAAAAAATTTAAACCCTTTAGTGTTAATGGGTTCTGAAATTCCTTTTCCTTTTAAAAACCAACCATCAAAAATAATAATAAATGAAATGCCAACAGATGTAACTGCGTCAATGACTTTATTAGAAGATTGGAAAATAGCATCACGTCTTACAAGCTTAAAAAACTATGCAGGATGTTTCGGTGGATATGTAACTGAACTCGCTGACATATGGTTAGAAAAACTAGACCCTGACCAACGGGAAGAAATTGAGATTTTTTCATGTGGCCCCACTCAGATGTTAAAAGCAGTTAGTAAACTCGCAAAAAAATATAATTTATCTTGCCAAGTTGCACTTGAAGAATATATGGCTTGCGCAGTTGGAGGTTGTGCTGGTTGCACAGTACTCATTAAAACTGAGAATGGCAATAAAATGAAACGTGTTTGTGTGGATGGCCCTGTATTCGAAGCAGAAACTGTCGTTCAATTTCAAAATTAAATATTATAAAATCGTCACCCAAAATTAATCTTTGCTTCAAGATTAGTTCGTGAACTTGCATTATTAAGCGCTTCTTCTAACTCGATACGTTCTTCCTTATACAAATTATATAATGCTGTATCAAATGTCTGCATGCCTTCTTTACCGCTTTCTTCCATTGCTACCTTAATTTCCTCAATATCGCCTTTCAAAATAAGATCCTGAATATGTGGGGTCATAACTAAAATTTCTAAAGCAGCACATCTTTTACCATCTTTTGATTTAACCAATCGTTGTGAAATAATCCCTCTGACATTTAGCGATAAATCCAATAATAATTGTTTATGCATCGACTGCGGAAACATATTGATAACACGCTCAATTGCCTGTCCTGCATTATTTGCATGCAAAGTTGATAAAGCAAGATGCCCTGTATTACTTAACTCAAGTGCTGCCTCCATTGTTTCTCTTGCCCTAATCTCGCCCACAAGTATGACATCTGGGGCTTCACGTAATGATGCTTTAAGGGCATTTGCATATGATTTTGTATCAACGCCAATTTCACGTTGGTTAATAATAGATTTTATATTGTTATGACTGAATTCAATAGGGTCTTCAATTGTTAATATATGGTCCGACGAATTTTGATTCCTATGATTAATCAACGCTGCCAATGTTGTTGATTTGCCCGAGCCCGTTGCACCTACCATAAGTATCAGACCACGTTTCAATAGACTCATATCCGAGAGAACTTCTGGGAAACCTAACTCTTCAATAGTTGGAATGTTACTTTGAATACGACGCAACACCATACCAACTTGACCGCGCTGATTGAAAACATTTACACGGAATCGATCAGAATCTTCTAGGCTTATAGCAAAATCACATTCTAATGTTTCTTTAAAAATAGCTTCTTGTTCTTTATTCATCACGCTATGTGCAATTTTACTCGTAGCTTCTGGACTTAATATTGTTTTACCAACAGAAATTATTTTGCCATCTATTTTAATTTTTATAGGTGCATTAGCAGTCAGAAAAAGATCGGAAGCTTCTTTTTCTACCATTAACTCAAGATGAGGCGTAAGAGGATTAGATTGACTCATAATTTTACTAAGTGGTTTTGTTAGCGAACTCTCCCGGCTTCTTCTTCCTCATCGTCATGTAAGCTAATATGGTCTAATCCATCCTTTGCGTCTGCACCTTTTGCAGCCTTACCTTCAAGTTTAATGCGTAGACGCAACTCATTCATCGAGTCCGCAGCACGCAGGGCATCATCATATGTAATTTTTCCATCCTCATATAAATCAAATAATGCTTGATCGAATGTCTTCATCCCAAGTTCATTTGATTTTGCCATAATAGTTTTAATTTCATGTACATCGCCTTTTAATATCAAATCAGAAATAAGCGGTGAATTTAATAAAATTTCTATTGCCGCAACTCTCCCTTTGCCGTCAACGGTTTTTAACAAACGTTGGGAAATTACTGATTTTAAATTTAACGATAAATCCATCAAAAGCTGTGGTTTACGTTCTTCTGGAAAGAAATTGATAATTCGATCAAGCGCCTGATTAGAACTATTTGCGTGTAAAGTTGCCATCGCTAAATGTCCTGTTTCTGCAAAAGCTATCGCAAATTCCATTGTTTCGCGATCACGAATTTCACCAAGTAAAATAACATCTGGAGCCTGACGTAAGGTATTCTTTAAAGCAATCTCCCAATCATCCGTATCTACACCTACCTCTCTTTGCATAATGATACTTTTTTTGTGCGGGTGAATATATTCAATCGGGTCTTCAATCGTTATGATATGCCCATAAGTATTGTCATTTCTATGATCAATCATTGCAGCTAATGATGTTGATTTACCCGAGCCTGTTCCTCCGACCATAATGACTAAACCATTTTTAGTCATTACAACATCTTTTAAAACTTCGGGTAATTTTAATTTATCCAGATTTGGAACTTCTGTTTCAATCACACGTAAAACTAGGCCATTATAGCCTTGCTGTATATAAGCGTTTGCACGAAAACGGCCAATACCTTGAGGTGCGACAGCAAAATTACATTCCTTTGTTGCCTCAAATTCTTTTAGTTGCTTATCATTCATTATGGCCTGACATAATGCTTTGGTATTTTCAGGAGTAAGTTTCGTTTTTGAAACCGGAGTTACCTTTCCATGAATTTTCATTGCGGGGGGGAAATCAACTGTAATAAAAAGATCAGAGCCATCTTTCTCAATAAGTGCTTTGAGAAGGTCTTGCATATACTTAATCGCTTTATCTCTATCCATTCAAACTCTCCTGGCTTAAAATCTTTTTAATTATTTTTTAAAAACTAAATGTTGTCTTTATTCGCCGCCTTAGATGCCGCTTCTTCTTTTGTTACAACATTACTTTGTACTAATCGTTGTAAATCTTGATCTAATGTTTGCATGCCAAACGCTTGTCCTGTTTGGATTGCCGAATACATTTGTGCGATCTTATTTTCCCTAATAAGATTTCTAATTGCGGGAGTACCAATCATAATTTCATGTGCTGCAACACGCCCACCACCTTGTTTCTTTAATAAAGTTTGTGAAATTACCGCCTTTAATGATTCTGACAACATGGCGCGCACCATTTCTTTTTCATCTGCCGGGAATACATCTACAATACGATCGATTGTTTTTGCCGCTGAGCTTGTATGAAGAGTCCCAAAAACGAGATGTCCGGTCTCGGCTGCTGATAACGCTAAACGAATTGTTTCGAGATCTCGCATTTCGCCCACAAGAATAACATCTGGGTCTTCACGTAACGCCGAACGTAAAGCTTCATTAAACCCGAGTGTATCCCTATGCACTTCACGTTGATTAATTAGACACTTTTGGCTTTGGTGAACAAATTCAATTGGATCCTCGACCGTCAAAATATGTCCTTTTTCCGTTTTATTCTTATGGTCGACCATTGCTGCTAAGGTAGTAGACTTACCAGAACCAGTTGGGCCTGTTACTAAAACAACGCCTCTTGGGTAATCTGAAATTTCTTTAAAGATTTTTGGGCAATTCAAAGTTTCTAAAGTCAATATGTCTGAAGGAATCGTTCTGAAAACTGCGCCTGCTCCACGATTTTGATTAAATGCGTTAACACGAAAACGTGCTACATTTGGAATTTCAAAAGAAAAATCACACTCAAGAAACTCCTCAAAATCTTTCCTCTGCTTATCATTCATGATGTCATATACCATGTTATAGACATCTTTATGCTCCATATCAGGGGCTTTAATTCTTTGCATATCGCCATCAATACGCATCATTGGTGGCATGCCTGCTGATAAGTGAAGATCAGAACAACCAACTTCAACGCCTTTTCTTAAAAGATCGCCAATATCCATTACAACCTCTCCCTTAGACTTAAGATTAAAATATTATTTTTTAGTCAAATCGGCTTTAACCCATGGTTCGGTCTATTACACGTCTGGGGCAATGAAATTTGCTATCCCTAAATGTTATTATTGTATTTATGAGTCTTACCAACCTTTTATATGCCATAGGGTACTGCAATACTGGGCTAGTGTTAATAGTATCAGACCTCAAATAACCACTATTTTATGGAAATTGCCAATAATATAAGGAAAATTCGTAGGAAAATTAAAGCCGCTGAAAAGAAATATCATCGGGAAGAAAATTCCGCTCGCTTAATCGCCGTAAGCAAAACAAGAAAAATCGAAGAAATAATTTCGGCGATTAATGAAAATCAACGTCATTTCGGTGAAAATTACTGTCAGGAAGCGATTGAGAAAATAAGGGCTATCACCGAACCTGGAATTGTGTGGCACTTTATTGGCCCAATTCAATCAAACAAAACGAATCAAATTGCTCGCTACTTCAATTGGGTGCATACCGTTGACAGAATAAAAATAGCACGACGTTTAGATAAGATGCGCCCAGAGAATATGCCCCCTTTAAACGTATGTATCCAAGTCAACACAAGTGGAGAAATAACAAAATCCGGTATTTCAATTGAGGAAATAGAAGATTTTATCGATGAAATTAAAGATTATAAACATATAAAAGTTAGAGGGTTAATGTCGCTACCCGAAATAAAATCAAACATAGATGAGCAGAGAGATTCTTTTTTATCACTAAAAAAAGTATTTAATCAATTAAAAAAAAATAAACCGGAACTAGATACTTTGTCGATTGGGACAACACTAGATATGGAAGCTGCAATCGCAGAAGGGGCAACTTTTGTCCGCATTGGTACTGCGATATTTGGGTCTCGAAACATATAGAAATATCCGACCAGGGGCATCTCTAACCTGATATTTTTCCCCTACATCGCTATACTTTCTATTATCTTTTAAAAACTAAATTATTTAAATTATGGAAAATTTCACAGTAGCGTTTATTGGTAGTGGAAATATCGCTAGTAGCATGATCGGAGGGCTGATCGCTAATGGGGTAAAACCTCAGCAATTAATTGCCGCTGACCCGGATAGGACACAACAACAACTAGTAGCAGAAAAATATGGCATTAGGGTTCTTGATATAAATTATGATGCAGCAAAAAAAGCCGATGTCATTATTTTTGCAGTAAAACCACAACAAATGCAAAAAGTTGTGAAGGAAATTTCAGAAAATATAAATGTTGAAAATAAGTTAATATTATCCGTTGCTGCAGGAATAAAACTCCAATCAATAGAAAATTGGCTTGGTCAAGCTTCTTCGGTGGTTAGGGTTATGCCTAATATGCCTGCTCTTATTCAGGCGGGCGCAAGCGCTTTATACGCAAATACACATACCCAGGAGAAACAAAAAAATACAGCTGAAACTATTATGCGTTCAGTTGGTGCAGCTATCTGGCTGAACTCTGAAGAGCAACTAGATATAGTTACCGCGCTTTCTGGTAGCGGCCCTGCTTATTTCTTTTATTTTATGGAACTAATAGAAAGTCGAGCAATCGAAATGGGTTTAAATAAAGAAGATGCCCATCTATTAACAATAGAAACTGCCCTTGGAGCTGCAAAGATGGCGCTATTATCTTCGTTTAACTTAAAAACACTTCGTGAACAAGTTACATCTCCAGGGGGTACAACTGAACAGGCCCTAAGTATTTTTATAAAGGGAAAACTAGATAAATTAGTGAATAACGCTATGGATGAAGCAAAAAAACGTTCTATAGAACTATCAGAATCTTTTAAGGATTAGGGTATGGGTGGTAATTATTTTTTACAAGCGACTATTTTTTTGGTTGAACTATTTTTTGATATTTTTATTCTTGCATTGTTCTTGCGCTACTTATTTACAACAGTACGTGTAGATTCTTTAAATCCATTATCTAGTCTAATAATTAAAATAACAAACCCATTACTAAAACCTTTACGAAGAACTATTCCTGGCTATCTCGGTATTGATTGGTCATCAGTACTAGCATTATTTTTAGTCCAAGCTATTGAAATAACACTAATTGCATTAATTGTTAATGGAGCAATACCCCCATTAAGTGGGCTAATAATTTTAACTATAGGTTATCTATTAAGAATGATCCTTTATATATTCTTATTCGTCATATTGATTCAGGTTATCATTAGCTGGATAAATCCAAATGCCTATAGTCCAATTACAACAATAATGTATCAAATAAGTGAGCCTATTCTAAAACCAGTGAGACAACTCATCCCTCCTGCAGGGGGTTTAGATTTCTCTCCTTTAATTGTGCTTGTAGTAATAAACCTTCTAATGATACTGGTAATTTCGCCTTTAATGGATTTGGGCCAAAAATTATCACTTTAACAAAATATATTTTTTATTTAAATTTAGAATTAATATGCAAAATTCATTACCGCCTAACAGTATCGGCTTAGTTAAACCAAATAAAGTACATTTTGATAAAAAATTGGTGCTTGCGTCTGGAAGTAGTCTGAATGGCTTTGAGCTTGTTTATGAAACTTATGGCAAATTAAATGCTAATTGTTCTAATGCAATATTAATATGCCATGCGCTGAGCGGTGATCATCATGTAGCTGGCTATCATTCGTCGAAAGATAAGAAACCCGGTTGGTGGGATAACGCAATAGGGCCAAACAAAGTAATTGATACCAATAAATTTTTTGTTGTTTGCCCAAATAATATTGGTGGATGTGGGGGCTCCACTGGCCCACTAACTACTAATCCTGATACCGGAGAAATCTATGGGCCAAATTTCCCGCTCGTGACAGTAAAAGATTGGGTAAAAACTCAAGCAATGTTGGCTGATCATCTTGGTATTGATGTCTGGGCAGTAATTATTGGTGGTAGTCTGGGTGGAATGCAATGTATAGAATGGTCAATTGCCTACCCGGACAGACTAAAACATACTTTCGTGATTGCTGCAGCATCCAAATTATCTACCCAAAATATTGCCTTTAATGAAATCGCAAGGCAGGTAATTCGTTCGGATCGTAATTTCAACGAAGGCTACTACTACAAGAGTGATAATAAACCTATGCACGGTTTAATGCAGGCAAGAATGTTAGGTCATATTACGTATCTATCTGATGACGCCCTTGATGAAAAATTTGGACGCCAACTTCGTAACGGGGAAATCAAATTTGGTTACGATGTTGAATTTCAAATTGAAAGTTACTTACGATACCAGGGGCGTTCATTTGTTGACCGCTTTGATGCAAATAGTTACCTGTTAATAACAAAAGTACTAGATTATTTTGACCCTGCTGCTGAAACAGATGGTAACTTAGCAAAAGCAATGTCACCTGCTAAAGCTGAGTTTTTGATTATTTCTTTTAGCAGTGACTGGCGTTTCTCACCTACACGTTCAGTAGAAATTGTAGGGGCGTTACTCGAAACAAATAAAAAAGTTAGTTATATAGAAATCCAATCTAAAGAAGGACATGATTCATTTTTAAAGGAAATCCCTATTTATCATCAAGCAATGAAAACTACTCTTAATCGTATTGCAACGGAGATTAGTGTTTAATGAAACTGAGAACTGACCAATCTTTAATCGCTAAGTGGATTAAACATAATACTCGGGTACTCGATCTTGGTTGTGGCGACGGGGCACTTCTTGCAAATTTACAAAAAGAGCAAAATGTCTCTGGCTATGGAATAGAAATTGATGAAGAAAATATTATTAAATGTTTAGGAAGCGGGGTTAATGTAATACAAACCGATCTAGATGCTGGATTATCTCAATTTGATAGCAATACATTTGACTATGTCATTATGACTCAAACACTACAGGCAATTTATTATCCTGAAAAACTATTAACAGAAATGACCCGTGTTGGATATGAAGCAATTGTTACCTTCCCTAATATGGCTCACTGGAAATGCAGAATACAAATGGCGCTTGGTGGTCATATGCCAAAATCCAGGACTTTGCCCTATGAATGGCATAACACACCAAACATCCATCTTTGCTCATTAGACGATTTTGAAAACTTATGTGCGGAAAAAAATATAGAAATACTTGAAAGAACAACGGTTGATCACGCGCACCAAATAAGTTTGGGTATGAGTATTCTACCTAATTTACTCGGAGAAGTTGCAATCTATCGTTTCCGATCTAGTGCTTGATAGCATCAAGATAATTTGACGCTGTAATCAACAATCAAAGGCGCATGATCGGAAAAACGTTTGTCTTTATATATAGAGGCAGTCTTTATTTTATTTTTTAATCCTGGTGTTACCACTTGATAGTCAATACGCCAACCAATATTTTTAGCCCATGCCTGTCCTCGGTTTGACCACCATGTATATTGTTCTGCCTGCTGGTTTACTACACGAAAAGAGTCGACCATACCTATCTTGTCAAATAAATTATCCATCCATGCTCGTTCTTCTGGGAGAAAACCTGAATTTTTCTGATTACCTTTCCAATTTTTAATATCAATTTTCTTGTGTGCAATATTCCAATCGCCGCAAATAATATACTCTCGTTTTTGGCGTCGCATTTTTTTTAAGACTAGCGTGAAACGATCAAGAAAATCGAATTTTATTGCCTGACGTTCTTCGCTAGATGACCCAGAGGGAAGGTATAGTGAAATGACACTTAATTTACCAAAATTAGCCTGTAAAAAACGCCCTTCCCTATCTGCATCTTTCCATCCTATTTTACCTATAACTTTATCAGGCTCTACTCGACTGTATATAGCGACACCACTATAACCTTTTTTGACGGCACTATTAAAATACGAAAAATATCCTTTAGGCTTAATTATCTCATCTATCAATTGATCAACTTGTGCCTTCGTTTCCTGTATACATACAACATCAGCGTCTTGTTTTTGCAGCCAGGTAAAAAAATTTTTTCTATGCGCAGCACGAATTCCATTGACATTTACTGAAATTATTCTCATTCAGTCTATCCCCTATTTATTTTGCACTGTATCATACACAACCATCTTTAATTTGTTCGTTAAATTAAGAGGCTTTGGTGGAAAAATATAAAAAAGAATTCATTGAGTTTGCGATAAAAAGAAAGGCGTTATGCTTTGGGGAATATAAACTCAAGTCTGGGCGTGTAAGCCCTTATTTCTTTAATACAGGGTTGTTTAGTGACGGTGAAAGCCTTGCAAAACTTGGTCGATTTTATGCGGAAGCACTTCAGAGTTCAGATCTTGAATTTGAAATAATTTATGGTCCTTCCTACAAAGGAATCCCTTTAGCGTCTGCTATGGCAACCTCATTTTATGAAGTCTTTGGGAAAAACTACCCGTTTTGCTTTAATCGAAAGGAAATTAAGGACCACGGTGAAGGCGGAATAATACTTGGCGCTAAAATTCAAAATCGCGTTATTATTATTGATGATGTAATTTCCGCTGGAACATCCATAAACGAGTCGGTAAGTATAATTAACCAAGAAGGGGGTAATGTGGTTGGCGCGATTGTTGCGGTTGATAGACAAGAACGAGGAAAAGGCAAGAAATCTGCAATTCAAGAAGCAGAAGAAGAATATAAAATCAAAATCATTAGCATAGTCGACCTAAATGATATTATCTCTTACATAAGTAAATATGATAGCTTTAAAGAATATTTAGATAGTATAAATGTATATATTCAAAAGTATGCCGAAATTAGAGAATGACTTCAAAATGGTAACCATACTATAATAATGAAGATAGAAATTAATATTAATAATAGTAACTTTTATGATTAGAAAATATTTATATTTAATTATTTCTTTTACACTAATTACATCAATTTTAATTAGTAATGCCAATGCAAGAATGAAGTGCTGGACAAATAGTGATGGTGTGAAGGAATGCGGTGATAAGGTTCCGCCGGAATATACCCAACAAGGTTACCAAGAATTAGGTAAAGGGGGTATGGTTAGAGAAAAAACTGACAGAGTGAAAACTAAAGAAGAATTGAAAAAAGAAAAAATTGAAGCTGAAGCAATCTTCCGTGAAAAAGAAAAGATAAAAAATCAAAAAGCTCGTGATAGAATGCTTCTTGAAACTTTTACCAGTGTTGAAGAAATTAAATTAGCACAGGAACAAAAAATTCAAGCTGTAGAATCTACGATTAAAGTTACAAGAAAACGAATCATAAAATTGCAATATTTACTTGATGATGAGATAGATAATAATTCAGTTGATAAACAAATTGATGATGAAGAATATGAAGATGATGAAGAATATGAAGATGATGAAGAATATGAAGATGATGAAGAAACCTCTAAAAATGATACTGAATCACTAAAAAAACAAATTTCTGAAAATAAGAACCACATAAAAAAGAAAATGGAGGAACAAAAACAAATTAAAAAAACATATTCAGAATATATAGTAAGATTTAAAGAACTGAGAAGAATAGATTAATTACCTAAAGCAACCTGCTTTGATTACATTCCATTGAACTTCTATATGTTCCGTTGGTGATTTTCTGAAAGAACTTTTTACAAATTGAGATAATTTACCTTCTATATAAATTAATATTTGATTGGCGACAGCGTCAATATTACTTATTGGCCTTGGTCCATTGCCTAGATTAGCCTCGCGTAATATTTGTCGTATTTGTGATTCTATTTTTTCAAAAAATTGCATAACTCGAGAATGTAGCCGTTCATTCTCTCCAAGTAAAATATCGCCAATAAATATTCGCGTTATTCCTGGGTTTTTTTCAAAAAAAGCAAGAATTAAATAAATAATTTTCTCGCAACGTACCGTTGCGTCATTTTCTTCGTCTAATATTCTATTTATTAAGACAAATATTGAATCTTCCGCAATAGTAATTAAAGATTCAAACATTTGCGACTTACTTGCAAAATGCCTATATAAGGCTGCCTCTGAAACACCCACAGAATTTGCAAGACTTGATGTTGTAATAGGAGAGCCAAGTTTTTTTTCTAATTCTATTGTTAATACTTTTAATATTTGTTCACGTCTATTTGTCTTAGGTTTACTAATCATATTCTATAAATATTAACTTAACTTTCATTTTTCCTATGTATTAAAGTACCAACGCCCTCATCCGTAAGTATTTCAAGTAGTACGGCATGTTTTACTCGCCCATCAATAATATGTGATGTTTGTACGCCACTATGAACTGCATCTAATGCAGAACGTATTTTTGGTAACATTCCGCTATGAATAATGCCTTTATTAATTAAATTGTCTACTTCTTCCACAGAAATACCAGTTAATACTTCGCCGTCTTTGTCGAGCAATCCTTTTGTGTTTGTTAGCATAATAAGTTTTTCCGCGCTTAAAACTTCGGCAATTTTCCCTGCAACCAAATCAGCATTGATGTTATATGACTGACCTAACTCATCTACACCAACAGGAGCGACAACGGGTATAAAATCTCCTTTGATTAACATATCAATAACAGACTTATCTATACTATGAACATCGCCAACATGCCCTAAATCTATTATTTCGGGGACATCAAGTTCGGGGCTGTCTTTTTTAACAATCATTTTTTTTGCCCTAATAAGCTTTCCATCTTTTCCACTCAGCCCAACAGCATTACCTCCAAAGCGACTAATAAGATTGACTATTTCTTTGTTAACTACCCCCCCTAATACCATTTCGACAATATCCATTGTTTCGCTATCGGTTACACGCATTCCCTCAATAAATTCAGTTTTCTTCCCTAGCTTGTCTAATGTTTCTCCTATCTGTGGACCTCCTCCATGAACAATAATTGGATTCATGCCAACTAATTTCATTAGTACAATATCACGTGCAAAGTCTGCTTTAAGAGTTTCATCAGACATCGCGTTACCACCATATTTTATTACGATTGATTTACCTCTAAATCGTTTTATATAGGGTAATGCTTCTGTTAAAACTTCGGCAATGTAACTAGGTTTTGTATTTATATCTTTCACTTATAGAAATTAATACTAAAAATATTTTAAGTTTACTAATGACTAAAATTTATTTAATAAGTTCAAAAAGGTATTTCTACATTTGGTTTAATTAAGTTAATTATATTACGAAATTCAAACTGTATATGCTTGAGCGCTGATTCAGTATCTGCCTCAAATCTATAAATAATGTAGGGTGATGTATTAGACGGCCTTACTAAACCCCAGCCATCATCATGCTCAATTCGTAAACCATCTATATCTATAATATTAGCATTTAAGTTAGAAATATTTTTTGAGAATTCTTTCATGAAATTAATATGTTCATCTTCTTTTAAAAACATCCGTAATTCGGGAGTTGATATACCGTAAGGTAATTCTTTAAATAATTCCGTTGGTTTTTTCTTGCTCTTTGAAAAAATTTCAATAAATCTTGCGGCTGTATACAATGCATCATCAAATCCATACCAACGTTCTTTAAAAAATATATGTCCACTCATCTCGCCCGCTAATGGAGCATTAACCTCATTCATCTTTTGTTTAATAAATGAGTGCCCCGTTTTCCACATCATTGCTTTACCATGGTTTGATTCAATAATAGATTTTAGATATCGAGTACACTTTACATCATATAT
>Ga0066372_10000251_pt1 | contig 19658 bp, 21 predicted proteins | sample Knorr_S15_td_250_FD_77011 | JGI IMG/M metagenome (GOLD analysis project Ga0066372, IMG submission 77011) | Marine microbial communities from Southern Atlantic Ocean transect - Knorr_S15_td_250_ad_251m_LV_A | ecosystem: Environmental > Aquatic > Marine > Oceanic | place: Southern Atlantic ocean... | reverse complement strand
TTAGCGAAATTAGAAGATACGCAGAAATCACTGCAATCGACAACCCAGGAAAATAAGGCGCTTAAAAATAAATTGTCACAAACAGAGGGTTCCTTGGGCGAATTAAACCGTTCTTTAATACTTAAGGATGAGCAGTTAGCGAAATTTGATAAAAATCTAAATAAGACAATATCTAATAATTTGAAGAAAGAAAACAATGAACTTAAAAGCAAGGTTGAAGAAACGGAATCTCTGCTTGAGGAATTAAAACGATCGGTGACTTTTAGAAGACAGGGCTCGGTAGAAGGTCCCCAGAAAAAAGAGATGGGAGAAGATACTCCAGAAGTGGTCAGTCTAAATGAGAAAGCCGATACCGAGGATTCTGCAAAGGATCTTGAGTTAGAACGTGAGAAAACTGTTGAATCTACTATAAAACAGTGGGCTAATTCATGGTCATCAAAAGATGTGGAGGCGTATATTGCAAGCTACTCGGCTGAATTTAAACCTTCAAAAGGATTAAGTAGAGCTGCATGGGAAAAAGGACGAAGAAAACGTCTTTCGAACCCAGCTTTTATTAAGATAACGTTATCTGATATTGAGGTCGATTTTCGCAGAGATGGATTAGCTAAAGTTACCTTTAAACAGGAATATCAGTCAGATACATATAGTGATAAGGTAAATAAAGAGATAGTAGTAAAAATGATTGACAAAGAATGGCTTATTACACGCGAGAGAGTACGGCAATAAATTTGCATAAAAAATTAATAATGAAGACAAAATTAAGAAATTTAATTCTATTGCTATTCTTTTCGAATATTAATATTTCAGCTGCCGAAAAGGATATTCAGTTAAGTTTATTACCATCAGATGGAAATTTATCAGTTTATTCAGAAAATATTTTAATTGGTGCTATAGATAATATTAGGAAAAATAGAATAGAAAAAGCTTTAGAACAATTAAATAAATTGACAAAAATTAATCCTGATTTTAAAGCTGCACAATTAATATATGCTGATTTAGTGTTATCGCGTTCACAAGCAATAACCGATTTTGGCAATATTCAGAATGCTTCTTTTGAACATATAAATTCTTTGCTCAGCGAAGTTAAGGCAAGGTGGGAATTTCATAAAGGGAAAGTCGATGAGGATAAACTTCCATCATCGTTAATCACACTTGCTAATACTCAGAGCCATGTCATTATTGTTGATGCATCAACATCTCGTTTATTTTTATTCGAAAATAAGGACGGTGCTCCCACAATGAAGAGTAATTTTTATGTCACTATTGGGAAAAATGGAACGGGTAAATATACAGAAGGAGATCAGAAGACACCAATAGGCGTTTATTTTGTTACTGGGTTTATTCCTTCAGAAGATTTACCAGATCTTTATGGTGATGGTGCTTTCCCTATTGACTATCCAAATGCGTGGGATCAAAGACATGGTCGAACTGGTTACGGTATATGGCTTCATGGAACTCCCAGTGAAACTTATAGTCGCGCACCTAAAGATAGCAATGGTTGTGTCATTGTTAGTAATAATGATTTAAATACATTATCTAAATTTATAGATGAGGGAAAAACCCCAGTTATCATAACTAATTCGATAAATTGGGTTAATAAACAAGAATGGGAATTAAGAAATAATAAATATAATTTGCTCATTGAAAAATGGCGTCAAGATTGGCAAAGTCGCAATGTAGATTTATATTTACAGCATTATTCAAAGGAATATGCTGGACTTGGTAAAGATTACAATTCATGGGTGGATTATAAACGTCGAGTTATACCTATGAAAAAATTTATCAAAGTAAATTTGACCAATAAAAGTGTTTTTCTCTACCCAGAGAATTCCAATTTAATGGTTGTTACTTTTTTACAGGACTATACAAGTGATACTTTCAGTAGGAAATTTATTAAACGCCAATATTGGAAAATGGAAAGCGATGGAAAATGGCGAATAATTTATGAAGGTGCCGCGTCCTGATCGTTTTTCCTGACAGTCTCTTTTTCTGTTATATTTTTACGTAACCATTTCACCATATCACGCCAAATACCACTTATTTCATCCTTTGTTGGCATAATTCCAGCGTAGGGAAGTTCTATGGTAATTACAGGTATCTGACGTTGAACCCCAGCGTAATTGCCTAAAGATCCTGGGTAGGTGCCCAAATAATTTAGATAAAGGGCCCCTAATTTTTCTGGGGCAACGCGAGGACCATCATGGTCAATAATTCCATGTGGAGCATGTACTGAGACTATCACATCAGGTCTAAAAACATTGATATGCCCAAGTAACCAATTTGATTCCGTTTCACTTAGGGCTTCAGGTCCTGGATAGTATCTTGGGTTTTTACCTGTCTCCTCAATCCAATATTTTATCGCAGTATTTTCCCAATCATTTATCGGAAAATTACGATTTAAATCGACATTATTACTATTTACTCGTTGAGATCCTTTTCGTAATAAACCATCTGGATTTAATAATGGGACAATATGCCAATGAAACAGGCCGCTGTGGTGTTTATTTAGCGTCGCCAGCCATTTAAAAACTACGCTGACAGAGGAATATTCATCACCATGAATTCCTCCAATGAGTAATACTTTTCCAAGAGGCTCCCGTTTTTTTAGCGGCGGATATTCCTTTATTAAAATTGGCGCTCCTTCGAAGCTTTCCCCATCTGTTACAGAAAGCCCTATAGCAAGACAATCCTCAACGCTAACACTACCTAATTTATTACCAATCCTATTACATTGTTTGTCAACTAAATTTTCTTCTTCTGCGTCAACTATTGAAAAGAAAATGATCGCAAAAAAAAACATTTTAAATATATTTTTTTTCATTTCTTAAATTTTATAAATAATTTATAAATAATCCAATAAACAAAACCAGACCAAACCAATTATTATTTAGGAAGGCCTGCATACATTTCTTTGGTTCTCTATCTTTAATTAAGTATGATTGGTATAGAAACAAACAACCGCCAAAGATTATACTAAAGTAATAAATTATGTTCAGAGATGCTTGTTTGCCAACAATTATTAATGCAACTAATACTAGTACTTGAATTATTCCAATAATAAATCGGTCGGCATCATCAAATAATATAGCGGTTGATTTTATTCCAATCTTCAAGTCATCTTCACGATCAATCATTGCATAAATAGTATCATATACAACTACCCAGAGTATATTGGCAATCAACAACAACCAGGCAATTTGAGGAATAGAATTAGTTGTTGCAGCAAATGACATGGGAATAGACCACCCAAAGACTAGACCTAAAAAAATTTGTGGTAGATAGGTGTAACGTTTTAGAAACGGATAAATGCCAGCCAGTATTACTGCAACGCATGACAACTGTACTGTAAGCGCATTAGTTGTTAAAACGAGTAGAAATGAAACAATAATTAAGCCAGAAGCAAAAATAAATGCTTCTATAGAGGATAATTTGTTTGATGCTAATGGACGATTCTTCGTTCTTGAAACAAATTTATCAAAATCTTTATCTACTATATCGTTTAGTATACACCCGGCTGATCGCATAAAAAAAACTCCAAAGAGGAACACAACCAGAATTTTTTTATCTGGAAATCCTCCAGAGGCTAACCACAATGCCCACAATGTAGGCCATAACAGTAGAAAAATACCAATAGGTCGATTTAGTCTCATTAGTATAAGATAATATTTAAGTTTCTCATACTTCAATTTTATTTCTTTTGGGGCCATCGTTTATTTTTACTCAAATAAAAATTTATATATCATCAAGATAAAAAACTTATCTTTTTCTATTTAATAATATCAGGAAGAAAAACTTCAATAACAATTATAGGTTTATTTTTTATGTAGAACATTGACTGCCTACCATATAACTCAGAAGATATATTGCAATACTCTCTTGCTTTACTGTGTAGTTCATCTGATAGAGGAATTTTCGCATATTTTATATTCTCGCGATAAATTTTATTATTATTAAACAGTATTTCTCCCAATGGTTTCTGACCTAGTCTAGTAAGATTTTGGTTTTGTTTTTTGAGCGTTTGTCGCGGGATAACTGTACGCGCATAAACTAATTTTTTATTATTACAACTTAAGTATGATTCCCTAATGAAAGTAATTTCGTTATCACGTAATGACAGTAGTTTTTTTTCAGATTTCATTGCTATACACCAGGATTCACTGATTAGATCTATATGAAATCTTCCCCTGAATTGATCTCTAATCAAACGACTTAAAGAGCCATTTTCAAACAAGAATCTAGAAAAACGTTTGTTTTTAATTTTAATTCTTACAATTTCTTTATTTTGCCAATTAACTTTCAATTAAATTATTTCCTTATGCTATACGTTACTATATTCATTCTTTCCCCCAAGCCAGCGTCTGATTAGTAATTTTACATTGTTAGGATTTTTTTTAAGTAATTGTATTGCAATTTTTTGTATTTTTGGCAATAAATAAGAATCTCTTTTTAAATTTGCGATACGAAAATCAGGTATGCCGGCTTGACGAGTGCCCAGCACCTCTCCTGGACCCCGTAGTTCAAGATCTTTTTCCGCAATTACAAAACCATTATTAGTAGTCCTCATTATTTCAAGTCTTTCTTTTGCGATATTACTAAGAGGCCTTTGATAAATTAACATACAGTGACTTTTTTCATTACCCCGTCCAATTCGCCCTCGTAATTGATGTAATTGCGAAAGTCCCAATCGTTCTGCATTATCAATAACCATTAAGCTAGCATTAGGCACGTCTACACCAACCTCAATCACTGTTGTTGCAACTAAGAGGTTTATTTTTCCATCTTTAAAGTCCTTCATAATATTTTCTTTTTCGCTTGCTTTCATGCGGCCATGTATTAAATCCACATTAATATTTTTCAATTTTTCTTTAAGTTTTTCTGAGGTAGCTATTGCAGTTTCACATTGTAGTGATTCTGATTCATCAATAAGTGTACATACCCAATATACTTGACGACCTAAATCACAAACGTTTTTTATTCTTTCTATTATTTCATCTCTTTTTTGGTTTGAATGAACACTTGTATTTATGGGTATACGTCCTGGTGGCAGTTCATCAATGATTGAGTGATCAAGATCTGCATATGCTGTCATTGTTAGTGTTCTTGGTATTGGGGTCGCAGTCATAATTAATTGATGTGGATATTTACTGTGTCGTTGACCCTTTTCAATTAGGGCGAGTCTTTGATGTACTCCAAATCGATGCTGTTCATCAATAATTACAAGCCCTAATTTTGAAAAAGTTATGCTTTCTTGAAATAGAGCATGAGTGCCAATGACAACAAGAGGCTCACTATTTTTTAATTTTTTTTCAACAATATCTTTTATAGATTTTTTTAATTTTCCAGTTAATAAAATTGTATCGATATTTAAGTGCTCAAACCAAATAAAGAAATTTTTATAATGTTGTTCGGCAAGGAGTTCAGTTGGCACCATGATTGCGACTTGATAATTTTCCTCAATTGTTTGTAATGTAGCTAAAGCGGCGATTACGGTTTTACCTGAACCGACATCACCCTGTAAGAGTCTTAGCATTGCTGAATTTTTACTTAAGTCAGATGCTATTGTCTTGAATGCTTTTTTTTGGGCATTGGTTAGCTCGAATGACAATTTATTTAAAAACTGTGGCACAAGATAAGTGCTTTTTTTAAATACTGGAGATTCTTCTTTTTTTAATTCATCACGAAGTTCAAGAAGGCTGAGTTGATGGGCGAGAAGTTCTTCAATAATGAGTCTTTTCTGAGCAGGATGTTTTTTTTCAATGAGACTTTCTAAATCAGCAGCGATAGGGGCTTGATGAGTATATTCTAAAGCTTCTGATAGTGTCGGTAGATTTTGCTCTAATAAAATATCCTTCGGCAGTAGTTCAATCATATTTTTTTTATCGTTATTTAAAACTAACAATGCTTGTTCAATTAATTTGCGAATCCTGGGTTGTTGTAAACCCTCTGTGGTTGGATATACAGCCGTTAATTGTTTCTCAAGCCCTATTTCAGAGTCATTTTCAAGTAGGCGATATTCTGGATGGACTATCTCGAGTGAAGTTGTACCTTGACGTACTTTTCCGTAACAGCGTATAAGCTGTCCCCGCTGGAGTTTATTTTGTTGTGATTTTGAAAAATAAAAAAAACGTAAAATAATTGCGCCTGTGCCATCACTCATTCGACATAATAATGTTCTACGTCTTCCATAGCGTATTTGTGTTAGTTCAATTCTACCTTGAACATAGGCATCTTCTCCTATTTTTAATTCGCCTAAGGGAATTAGTTGTGTTCTATCAATATATCGGTAGGGAAGATGGAACAACAAATCCTGAATTTTACTAATTCCGATATGCGTTAATTTTTCCTGCAATCGAGGCCCGATTCCAGTTAGAGAAGTTATTGAATCTAAAAGATTTGGTTGTTTTTTTGTTATCAAGGCGAAGATAAACTTCGGTTATTTTTTTAAATTGTCATGATTGCATCCATTTCAATCATTGCTCCTTTGGGTAAATTAGCAACGCCAACAACTGCCCGAGCAGGATAAGGCTCCGAAAAACGTTCGGCCATAATTTCGTTGACTAATGGAAAATCTGACAAATTTACAAGATAAATATTTAGCTTACTGATATTAGATAGTGAACCACCTGAAGCATTTGCAACAGCAGCTAAATTCATGAAGACACGTACGATTTGATTTTTCATGTCACCTTCAATAAGTTCCATTGTTTTTGGTATTAAAGGTATCTGGCCAGAAAGATAAACTGTATTGCCCACTTTTACAGCTTGTGAGTATGTTCCTATCGCCTGAGGTGCATCTTCAGTAAATATTATTTCTCGTTGCATTATTACCCCCTTATTATTCTGTATAAAGCTTATATTGTTTAATTTCGATCAATATGTGAAACGCTTTTAATAAGTCTAATCTTTCTGATTACTTTGGCTAGATGGCCTCTATTTTTTACCGCAATAATAAATCGCAGAGTAGTATGACGATCATCACGTTCTTTCATTTCTACACTGTTAATATTTGCATCGGCATCAGCAATCGCAGCAGCTACTGTAGCAAGAACCCCTCGCTGATTATTTACATTCAAATGAATTTTTGCTTGATATTCACTTTCGTTATCTTTTTCCCATTCTACATCAATCCACTTTTCTTGATGGTTTTGGTATTCAACTAAATTTTTACAGGTTTGTCGATGTATAACTATGCCTCGCCCAGAAGTAACAAATCCATGTATGGGGTCACCTGGTATTGGGTAGCAACATTTTGGAAAATTTACGACCATCCCTTCAGTTCCTTTAATTGCCAGCGGAATAGTATTAGCAGGCAAACTTTTTTTATTTTTTGTTGACGCTATTTTTTTTAATACAACAAATTGTCTTGCAATTAGAGGAGCCATCTTATTACCTAGTCCGACATCTTTAAATAATTCATTTTCATTTACAGTTTTGTTTTCACTAATGAGGTATTCCATATTAGTTTTACCAATATCTTGGTAGGTCAGTGAAAATGGCTCAAGTTCTCGATTTAATAATCGCTTACCTAATGCAATTGCCTCGTTTTCCTGAAGATTTTTCAAGAAATGTCTTATCTGTGATCTAGCTTTTGCTGTAATAACAAAACTTAACCATGCTGGATTTGGTCTTCCGCTATTCGCAGAAATAATCTCAATAGTTTGACCATTTGTTAACTGGGTACCTAAAGGAACAAGTTTTCTGTTAATTCGTGCCCCAACACATGTATTACCAATATCAGTATGAATTGCGTATGCAAAATCAACTGCCGTTGATCCATTAGGCAATTCCATAATCTTTCCTTTGGGCGTAAAGGTGTACACTTCGTCTGGGAATAAATCTACTTTAACATTTTCAAAAAATTCCTCCGGATTACCTGCAGTTTTATTCATTTCTACTATATTTCTTAACCACTCTTTTGCACGGCGTTGCGTGTCACTTCGTCCTTTGTTAACACGATTAATGTTCCTTGATATATTTTCAGTTTTATATAGCCAATGAGCTGCAATCCCAACCTCGGCAACATCATTCATTTCCTTTGTACGAATTTGTATTTCTATTGGGACACCGTAAGGCCCAAATAGAGCAGTATGCAATGATTGATAGCCATTTGTTTTTGGTATTGCAATATAATCTTTGAATTTACCTGGTACCGGTTTATATAAATTATGCACAGTCCCAACTATTCGATAGCAAGTATCAACATCATCGACGATTATTCGAAATGCATAGACATCATATACATCTGAAAATGACAAGTTTTGATCTCGCATCTTCTTATATATTCCATGCAGATGTTTTTCTCTACCAAAAATTTGCCCGGGAATTTTTTCTTGTCGCATGCGACGTTTTAAAGCCGCACGAATTTTTGTTATAACTTCCTTGCGATGTCCTCGCGCTTTATTTATTTGTTCATTTAATATTCTGTAACGAAGTGGGTATAGTGTTGCAAAACCAAGTTCTTCTAATTCTAAACGGATAGAATTTATCCCGAGCCGTAACGCAATGGGAGCATATATTTCAAGTGTTTCTTTTGCTATGCGTTGCCGTTTTTCTGATTTTAATGCTTCTAGTGTCCTCATATTATGTAGACGATCAGCTAATTTTACTAGAATAACTCGAATATCAGCACTCATCGCCATTAACATCTTCTGGAAGTTGTTTGCCTGTGCTTCCTCAAAGCTTTCAAATTTAACTTTATCTAATTTACTAACACCATCTACTAGTTCTGCTATTCCTTTACCAAATTTCTTTCTAATTTCAGTTTTCAGTGTTGGTGTATCTTCAATGACATCATGCAGTATTGCAGCAACTAGTGTTTGGTAATCCATTCGCATATCACCAAGGATATGGGCAACTTCTAGAGGATGATATATATATGGCTCACCACTTTTTCGTTTTTGGCCATCATGTGCTTCAGCACTAAATTGATAGGCGAGTTGAACCTTATTAACCTGTTCTGGCTGTAGGTAAGTACCTATTGTTTTGCTTAGCTCATTAATTGTTAACATAGTTCTTAGGCTAGATTAATTTTCATAAAAGAACCATATGATACAACAGTGAAAAGACACTTGCCGTGTCTTTCTTTAGGTAGAAAAAATAGTTAATTACTCGGAAGAAAAGGGAGGAAGTTCGAAAACGTCTTCAGTGAGTTCTTCATCATTATCTGGCCGGTTTATTTTATCTATATTGTCAGTAGTGACCAAATCTTCTGCAATTTCACGAAGCGCGATGACAGTCGGCTTATCATTATTAGTTGGCACCAATGGCTCAGAGCCTAACACTATCTGGCGGGCACGTTTGCTTGCAAGTAATACTAATTCATAACGATTTGTTACATTATCTAGACAATCTTCTACAGTTACTCTGGCCATTAAAGTTCCTTTATCTTAATTGTTGTTTATAAATTTTCCAATTTTAAAATCGGGCATAATTCTACCTAAATCAGTCTTTTTCTGCCATCATTTGTTTAACAAAATTATCAAAAAAACCAGATTGGCGGTGTAAATCTGTCTTTGGGTTAGCAATAATATCGTTTAACTTTATTAATGTCTCTTCAAAATCATCATTTATGATGACAAATTCAAATTCCTTATAGTGTAAAATTTCTTCAAGTGCAAAACACATTCTTTGTTCAATTATTTTTATACCATCTTTTTTACGATTTAATAACCGTTCTCGTAATGTTTTAATATCAGGGGGAAGTATAAAAATACTAGTCACATTCAATCCAGTTGTTCTAATCTTTTGTGCGCCTTGCCAATCAATTTCTAGAATAATATTCCCCCCTGCTTCTAATTGAGATTGCACTAAGGAACGAGACGTCCCATAATAATTACCAAAAACTTTTGCATATTCAATAAAGTAATCTTTTTTAATCAAATCTTTAAATTTTGCTTCCTTAACAAAATAATAATCTTTTCCATCAATCTCATTTTCTCTAGGTCGACGTGTTGTATGTGATGTTGAGATTATTAGATTATTATTTTTTTTTAATAATACTTTTACTAGTGATGTTTTACCGGCACCAGATGGCGCAGACAGAATAAAAAGATCTCCCTTCATGTGATTAATCATAATTATTCAATATTTTGGATTTGCTCTCTCATTTGTTCAATTAGTACTTTTAATTCAACCGAAGCATTACTTGTATAAATATGGTTTGACTTTGAGCCTAGCGTGTTAGACTCTCTATTCATTTCTTGCATAAGGAAGTCCAATCGTCTACCAATGGGTTCTTTCTGATCTATTACTCGTATAACCTCGTCTACATGAGCATTGAGACGATCAATTTCTTCTTCAATATCCATCTTCTGAGATAAGAAAAGTAGTTCTTGTTCAAGACGATCATCATTTAATTCGTTTGAAATTTCTTGTATACGTTGTGTTAATTTTTTACGAACATTTTTAAGTATAGTAGGCATTTGTTTGCGAACATTATTTATAATTTTTTTTATTTTAGAGCAACGCTCAGTAAGCATTTTCTTTATCTTTTTCCCTTCACGTTGACGTGTATCAATTACTATATTAATGGCTTCGTCTACTAGCTGAAAAATTGATTTACCTATTTTTTCAACATCAAGGGTACTTTTTTCTAAAACTCCAGGCCAACGTAATAAATCGAGAGAATTTAATGGAGCAAAAGTTGATAAATTGGAATTTGTTTCTTCAGCGGCTTCAATTATATTTTTTAATAGTTCTTGATTAATTGAAAGTACCTCATTATATGTATTATATTGTTCGATACGTATATTACATTCAATCTTTCCTCTTTTTATTTTGTCTGAAATATGATCACGAATTTTTTGTTCAAGCGGCCTTAATTCTTCTGGTAGACGAATTGATATTTCTGAATAGCGATGGTTGATACTTCTAATTTCGCACGAGATCGAACTCTGACTATTTGAATCTTCAGCTCTACCATAGGCTGTCATACTATGAATCATTAAAATGTCCTTCTTATGTATAGTAGTTATTTACTAATAGTAACGTTTCGTTGCGAATAGAGGAAATACGTAGACGCATTTTATCGTTATAATACAACACTTTTTGGTAGGAGGCTTTTATGCGCTCAGATGGACGCATGCCGGATCAACTCAGAGCTGTCAGTATTACAAGGGATTTTACCTGTCATGCCGAGGGTTCGGTATTGATTGAGTTCGGCAAAACAAAGGTAATATGTAATGCTAGTATCGAAACTGGTGTTCCTAGTTTTTTGCGGGGTAAAGAAACAGGCTGGATAACAGCTGAATATGGAATGTTGCCACGTTCAACGAATTCACGTATGCAGCGTGAGGCAGTACAGCGTAAACAAGGGGGGCGGACGATGGAGATTCAACGGTTAATTGGTCGTTCACTCCGTTCTATTATAGATATGGATTTGTTGGGTGAAAATACTGTTGTTATTGACTGTGATGTTATTCAGGCAGATGGGGGAACACGAACTGCTTCAATCACCGGCGGATATCTTGCGTTGAATGACGCTATTAATAAAGCTTTAGCTGATGGATTAATTACAAAAAATCCAATAAAGAAAATGATAGCATCTGTTTCTGTCGGTGTTCATGATGGCAATGTGTTATTAGATTTAAATTACGCAGAAGACTCAACTGCTGAAACAGATATGAACGTAGTTATGGATGGTAAAAATAATTTTATTGAAATTCAGGGAACATCAGAAAAACGTCCATTCACATATCAGGAATTAGAAAGCATGTTAACACTAGCAAAAAAGGGAATTACAGAATTATTCAAATATCAGAGAGATGCTCTAGGGAAATAAGATTGACAAAAGAAAAGATTGTTTTAGCAAGTGGTAATTTGGATAAGGTTAGAGAAATAAATGCGTTGTTGAGTAACACTACCTATGAAATTATTCCCCAGTCGAAATTTAACGTTATCGAAGCAGATGAAACCGGAACAACGTTTATGGAAAATGCATTGATAAAAGCACGTAACGCTGCTCGGTATACTACATATCCTATTATTGCGGATGATTCTGGAATTGAAGTCGCTGCACTTGAGGGCAAACCTGGTGTTCTTTCATCACGTTATGCAGGACTAAATGCTAGTGATGAAGATAATTTAAATAAACTTATCGAAAATATAAATGGATTAGACCCAAAAGATTGTCATGCAAGATTTATTTGTTCAATGGTTTTTTTAAAAAACTTGAACGATAGAGATCCAATAGTTGTAGAGGGAACTTGGGAGGGGTATGTAGTTACAACTCCATGCGGAGAAAATGGATTTGGTTATGATCCAATATTTTATATTCCGACACTCGAGTGTACTTCTGCTGAGTTACCAGATGATAAAAAGAATGAATTGAGTCATCGTGGTCAGGCATTAAGATTATTAATAAAAAAAATAACTGGCAAATAAAAAAATGTTTTGATGCAAACATTTCATCAAGCTCCACCGCTTTCACTTTATATTCACCTTCCTTGGTGTCTAAAAAAATGTCCCTATTGTGATTTTAATTCACATGAAGTGCCGGCATCAGGTTTCGAAGAGAAACTATATATTAATGCCCTAATAAACGATCTTAAGTTCGAACTCAATCGAATTGAGGGAAGAAAGATTGTTAGTATATTTTTTGGAGGCGGAACTCCGAGTCTATTTTTGCCAGAGTCGATTGAGCAGTTACTTAATTCAATACAAGCTCAATTAAACTTTGATTTGGATATAGAAATAACATTAGAAGCTAATCCGGGTGCGGTAGAAGCTAAGAAATTTCACGAATATAAAGCTATGGGTATTAACCGATTATCTCTAGGTATACAAAGTTTTAACGACCAATCACTAACTTTATTAGGAAGAATACATAATGCCAATGAGGCAAAAAAAGCAATTGAACTTAGCAGGGAAGCAGGTTTTGAGAATTTTAACTTAGATTTAATGTTTGGCTTACCGAATCAGAAGATTGATGATGTACTAACAGATCTTAAGCAAGCTGTAGATTATTCACCTACACACATCTCTTGGTATCAATTAACAATAGAGCCAAATACTATATTTGGATCTAAACCACCAAAATTACCTAGCGACGATGTTATTTGGTCTATGCAAGAAAAGGGACAAGTGTTTCTTAAAAAAAATGATTTCGAACAATATGAAGTTTCAGCCTATGCAAAAGATAATTATAGATCAATTCATAATATAAATTATTGGCAATTTGGCGATTATCTTGGAATAGGCGCAGGTTCACACGGTAAAATTACAAGCATTATTAATAGTCAGATAGAAAGGTATGTTCGACACAAAATACCGGCACGCTATATTGAATTAGTTGATCTTAAGAACTCTATTACTGAAAAAAAAGTTTTAGAAACTAAGGAGGTTCCGCTTGAATTTATGATGAACGCATTACGTCTTACTGACGGCGTTACGGAGAATCTTTTTTTCGAAAGAACTGGATTACCAATAAAAACAATAGAGAAAGAACTAATGATTGCTAAAAATAGAAATTTACTTGATTACCATAATAAGAGAATAAAACCCTCTTTTCGGGGACATCGTTATCTCAACGACTTACTTCATGTGTTTATGAAATAGCAGGGCATCATTCTCCAATTATTTGCACAATAATTTCACGTATTCTAGCGCGGGTATCAAAATCAATAATAACTACTTGTTGCCATGCTCCTAATGTGAGTTTTTTTTCTAAAAAAGGTATTGTTAATGATTGTCCCTGAATTTGTCCACGTAAATGGCTGTGCCCATTATTTTCTCCGGAGTTCAATACATTATGTTGCCATTCCTTATTAGCGGGTATTAAATTTTTCCAAATTGATTTCGTATCCTTTCGTAAACCAGGCTCGTCTTCAAAAATCATCAAAGAAGCGGTAGTGTGCTTAACAAATATTGTAGCAGTACCGTTCTTTATTTCTACGGTAGAAAGTATATCGGATATTTTTTTTGTAATATTTGTTATTTCATCGTTACCTTGCATATCAAGCGAAAATTTTTCTGTGATCACTGGCATTTACTATCCTCAGTATTTATTGTTCTAAGAAACCTTAATTCTTCTTCTGATATATACCCATTACGCGCTTCCCTAAGGATGTCATCAAAAAAACCTTTGGCAATTAAATCATGAAGTGCAGATAATACTTTACCACTAATTCGGCCTTCATTTTTTAGATTCTCTAGGTAATCAAAAGCCTCTAGAAAGCTTTCATTTCCACGATTGTAGTAATCTTTTCCGCGTGTTCTATTACTATATGCTTCTAGTTGTTCGCAAGCGACAAGGATTTCGCCAAATTCCCTCATCCAACCCGGAGCATTATCCATTTTCTCAGGATAATAATAATATAATGTTACTTTTTCCATCCAATCAGCCCATTCTATATTTTGTGTCTTTAGTTTTGGTTTTATTTTTTTAATAAGTCGAGATAAACGTCTTGCGTAACCCAGCCGCATCTCTACTTGTTCTTTTGCCCAATTAAGATTTTTAATCCCAATCTTACAGAGCTGCGAAGAATGCATATCCCAAAATGCCTCAGTTTCATACCCATATTTAGTTTTTGGGTATTTTTTACGCCATTCTAAAGGACGTGTTGGTATTTTATGAGTTTTAGCCCATGACCATATTTTGCCAAATAACTTTTGATCAAGACCAGCTCGACCTAGATCATGAAGAAGACAAGCAATTTGATATTCGCGAACCAATTTCTCATCATAACCAAGATGGATAGCAAGAGCCGCACACATTTTTGAAGTTCTAAGAACATGGTTTTTATCATATCCTTCAATTATTTCGCCTATCTTTTCTGGGTGTGGATAATCATAGTATTTTAGCAATAATTCCACTGTTGATTCTGAAACCAGCAGCAATGACTTTGATGATATTGAATTCATACCCATGAGTCTAAAAGAAAGATAGAACAAAAGTAAATTAAATATAGTGATTGATTAATATATTTGTTATTTTTTGGTTTATTATGAAAAGAATAAATTTTAGAAAATACTTACTTTTATTAAGTATAGTTATTTTAATTACTAGTGGATGTGGAGAAAAAACTACACCACTCCCCTCATTAGCTAATGGTTCTGTAATACTTGCTTTCGGAGATAGTCTAACCTACGGTTATAATGCGAACAGAAGTGAAAGTTACCCGGCGAAGTTAGAAGTTTTAACAGGGCTAAGCGTCATCAATGCAGGTGTTTCTGGTGAAGTATCGGAGCAAGGTTTAAAGAGATTACCAAAGGTTTTAGATGAGTATCATCCTCAATTAATGATTCTTTGTCATGGCGGCAATGATTTGTTACACAAAAAAGATTTGAAAGAAATGGAATCAAATATACGTAGCATGATTCAGTTATCTTTAGATAGAGGCATTCCAGTTATTTTACTTGGCGTCCCTAAGCCGGGTATCTTTTTATCTTCATTTGATGTTTATGAGAAAATTGCCAACTCAATGGACATTATTTTTATTGAAGATTTAATTTCTGATATATTAGGGGATAAGTCACTTAAATCTGATTCTATTCACCCAAATAAGAAAGGCTATAATGTAATGGCAGAAGAAATATATTCATTATTGTTAGATAAAGGTGCAATTTAATTAAAATTTAATAAATTTGATTTAGGATTATTTAAACTTATAAGGAGTGTTTAAGATGTACAATGAAATTAACGAATTTCTTTACCCATTTTTTCAAATTGGCTTTTTGTTATGTGTAGCTTTTTTAGTTATTTGGAATAGAATTTTAATATTAAGAGTCGTTAAGTTAAGGCGTGAAAAGAAAATTTCTTTAGAGTCAGGCGGTGATGAAGAATTAGCCCGCGCAATTAGATGCCATGGCAATTTTATAGAAAGTGTATCTATAGCTGTTATTATTCCAATCATTCTATTTTTTGAAAAAGAATTCGTTATTTTTAGCTTTCTCGCATTAGTTCTACTTTGTATCGGGAGATATACTCATTCCGAGGGGCTCAAAAACGTTGACGAGGATATCCAATATAGACGAAGAGGAATGTATTTTAGCCGCTATTCAAATAATGTATCACTTATTGGTGTTGTTTTTTATATTGCGCATATTGTTATGTCGTTTTGATACTTTCTTTGCAGGTAGAGTAAACCAATCATCTTTTGTAATTTCGTGGAAGTGATCAGCTTCTTCAATTATTAGCTTAGATGTTGTGCTTTCAACCGCAGCGATTTCTACACGAACACCTTCCGACTTTAAATGACGTACAAGTTCAATATAGTCTGCATCACCCGACATAATAATAATAGTATCAACTTTATCAGCAACTTGAATTGCGTTAATTGATAGCGGGATATCTGCACTTTTGTGGCAAGGCCTTACAGAACCATGATAAAAATTATGTAGGCGTTCTTGAAGTTTATTTGAAATGTGCTTTCCCTCTCGAAAATAAACGAGACGACTTAATCCACGGTTGAGTAATAATTTTGGTATTAATATATCAAAATTAAGCATTGTATTAGTATCGTTAGCTTCAGTATGGATACTACGTTCTATATTATTGCCATCAACTAAGATAGCAACAGACTGCGAGATTAGAATATTTTCACCATCATTTTGTGTTTCATTTATTTCATTCATAAACTTTTTCGCTCAAATTTATATTTTTAGGACATTTAATTATATGTTTGCTAGTTAATTTCTCGATTATCATCCTCCGTTTTAGTTTTTTTATTGTAATCAGTATCTTGTCGTTTTATGTTAACCGCATGTTTTTGTTGATAGATATCAAATACCTTTTCTGCAGTTAATCCAGCGCACATCATCGCTGAAACCAAAAAATGTAAAATATCGATTAACTCAACACGTATATTTTGCATATCAATCTTATCTTTGCTCCACCATTTCCATAGTAATTCATCATCTAGTTCGTATAATTCTTCTTTCATTGCCTTTGAATAGTTTACTAACCATTTATTAGGTAAATTATTCACCATCATTTCTTTATTATCAACAGCAGACATGATTGCTTGCATACTTAAATTATCACCTAAGTTATTTCTAAGATTATTATTTTTGAAAACATAATCATTGAGTTCCAATTGCATTTTAAAGATATCTTCTAACATACTTAGCTCCATTTCAGATTACATCTGTTCTAATATGAAATAAATTTAATCAGTATATTTAATACTATATAATTATATTTTTTATAGCTAGTTAAGTTTTCCCAACAAAATAAATAATTAATAAAAGTAAATGCATATTGATAAACGTTATGTTGTACACGGATTTCTGCCGGCCTTTTTTTCGGCTTGTTTTTTTGCTGTTATGGTTACCTGTATTAAGGCCGCATCTTCGGAATTACCAGCAATTCAGCTAGTTTTTTTAAGAAGTTTTGTGGGCCTAATTATCATTATTCCGTTTATTCTGCCTCGTGGGATTTCATTTATGAAAACATCGGTTTTTCATATACATATCTTTCGTGGTCTTATTAGTATTTCTGCGATGACATGTTTATATTTTGCCATTGCAAATATTGGTTTATCCGAAGCGACATTGTTAAATGCTGCATCTCCTTTGTTTATTGCCTTATTAGCGGCTCCAATTCTTAACGAAAGGATAAACACGAGAATTTTTCTCATATTAATCATTGGGTTTATCGGCGTATTACTTATCCTTAAGCCGGGCACTTCTATGTTTACATTTGCTGCTATTATTGGGTTATGTTCAGGTTTTTTTATTGCATGCGCAAAAATACTTATACGTTATATGGCAAGGACTGAGCCCGTTATACGTACAGTATTTTATTTTAGTATTTTTTCCACATTTTATTCTGGTATAGCAATGTTTTGGTTTTGGCAAACACCCACCATTTTTGATTTATCAATTATGATTCTAGCAGGTGTTTGCGCAACAGGCGGACAAACATTATTGACCTACGCTTTTACCAATAATGAAGTATCAACGATTTCTCCATTTACCTATGTAACGGTATTAATGGCGACGTTATTTGGCTGGATTGGTTGGAATGAAGTACCAGATATTGGGTCTGGCATTGGTGCAATTTTTATTATTGGTTCTTGCCTATCTCTTACACTTCAGGGCAAATTACCGACTGCTTGGAAAATGAAGTAAAGGTATAGTATAGACAATATTATTCCTTTGATTTTTCAATTACTTTCAGAATATTTTCGATTATTTTTTCGGGGGCTTCCTCATGTATGTTATGACCACTATTGTCGATTATTAAGTGCCAGCTATTTTTACTGAGATTCAGAAGATCTTTTTGCATATCCTGCCACTCATTTTCAAGAGATACTCCATTTAGTTCAGGCAATTGGCTAACTCCTCTTGATAAAACGGCTATGGGGATATCTTTTAATGGCCCCGAATGCTTAACTTGGTAAGCACTTTGTTTAAAATATTTCAGTTCAGCCATTTGTGCAAAAGTAGCTTTTCGACTCGAATTTAAAAAATACCATTTCTTTTCAAATTCTGAAAAATTTTCAGGAGCGATTGCTTTGCGTCCGGTAATAAGTGGTTTTTTACTTGCGTTATCTAATGCAGAAAGTCTGTATATTTGTTCAGGGTGGGATGAATCAACTAATACTAAACCCGCTACATTTTCTGGAAATTTGGCAGCAAAATAACGAGCTGTAAATCCTCCAAAAGAATGACCAACCAGAATATAGGGACCGGGAATTTTTGCACGTTTAACAAGCAGTTTAAGTTCATGAACAATTGTTACGGTAGTTCTTTCACCTCTACCCGGGTCACTCCAGCCGTATCCAGCTCGATCATAAAGGCAAATACGTGCATCTTTAGACAGTTCTTTGGCTATTTTATACCAGCTAGCTGATGACTCCGCGATACCTACATCAACTAAAATTGTTGGTTTATTATCTCCAAGGCAGTCGACATACATTGTTTGGAAACCGATACTTATAAAACGGCCTGGTGGTTTGAAGGGTTTGTCATCATAAGCACTTACAATACTGAAAGTTGATAACGATAGAAGTATAGTATAAAAAATATTATGTATTTTTTTTGCTTTCATTAGTATTTATCTTTAATAAGTATCTAATATATAAAATAAATAAATAAATAATATATTGCTATGTACGAAAAAGCCATTTAAGGATATTTTTTTATTGAGGGGATTACCGAAGGTGATTGATTAAAATATTTTTCGGAATAAAATTAGTTCTTATATGACGAATAAGCCCACATATATTGAGGATTTAATTAAATCAAGACGTACGATTCATGATTTTATTCCCGATAAAATTCCTGATAAGGCCATAATCAAAGAGGCGATTAAAATAGCATGTTGGGCACCAAATCATCATCTTACAGAGCCGTGGTATTTTTATTTATTGGGCCAAGAGACGATTGACGACATTTGTCAACTAAATAGGGGAATTATGACAGATACGCAAGGAGTAGAAAGCGCTGAAAAAAAATTTAGGCGTTGGAAAAACATTCCTGGCTGGATAATTGTAACGTGTAAAAAATCAAAAGATGATATTACTTATCAAGAAGACTATGCAGCATGTTGTTGTGCTATTCAAAATCTAATGCTTTTTCTTTGGCATAATGATATTGGAACAAAATGGTCAACTGGCACAGTCATTCGAGATGATCGTTGTTATGAGATTGCTTGGATAGATAAAAAATTAGAAAATATTATAGGCTTAATTTGGTATGGTTATCCTGCAGAGAGC
>Ga0066372_10000250_pt1 | contig 19677 bp, 19 predicted proteins | sample Knorr_S15_td_250_FD_77011 | JGI IMG/M metagenome (GOLD analysis project Ga0066372, IMG submission 77011) | Marine microbial communities from Southern Atlantic Ocean transect - Knorr_S15_td_250_ad_251m_LV_A | ecosystem: Environmental > Aquatic > Marine > Oceanic | place: Southern Atlantic ocean... | reverse complement strand
TTATAGAAAATGAAGAAATTTCATACCTTTTCTTAGCCGCCAACAAAATAGGCCAAAGCCCTGGAGAACTAGTAGAAGCGATATCATCTTCTGGATATTCTATTCCAGTTGTGATAATACCTGGAGATCTAGGATTTGATAAAATAGATAGATTAGCAGGAATAGACGTGTAAGTTAACAAGGAGAAGAAAATGTTTATACAAACTGAGAAAACTCCAAACCCAGAGACTCTAAAATTTATACCTGGGGAAGAAGTTATGGGTGAAATGCCGACAATGTATTTTAAGGACAAGGGAGATCTACATAGATCACCATTGGCTCAACATTTATTTAACCTAGATAATGTGGTTGGGGTGTATCTTGGCTCTGATTTTCTTACAGTCACTTTAAAAGATGCCAAATGGGAAAATTCGAAGACCGAGATCTTAGCAAATATTATGAACTTCTTTGTTTCAGGTGAACCCATATTTATTGATGATGGCTTTGAGGATTCAAACAACAGCAGGGAGGATAATAAAGACGAAATTTCTTTAAAGATAAATGACATCATTGAAACTAAAGTCCGCCCAGCAGTTGCAAAAGACGGGGGGGATATAATTTTTGAAAGTTATAAAGATGGCATTGTATATTTAAACATGCGCGGTTCTTGTGATGGATGCCCCTCATCAGAAATTACATTAAAGAATGGTATAGAAAATCTTTTGAAGCATTATGTTCCTGAAGTTAAGGGAGTGGTTCCTATTTAAAGAATATCTATGACAGATAAAAGTAGAAAGATTTTTGAAGAATTAATATTTACGAATGCAAGGACACACAATGAATGGCTTGACAGAGATGTTCCTGATAAAATTTTGTACAAATTGTATGATTTGATGAAGTGGGGCCCAACAAGCGCAAACTGTTCCCCATCTCGTCTTATTTTTATTAAAAGTCAAGATGCTAAAAACAGATTGTTGCCCTACTTAATGGAAACTAATAGAGAAAAAACTTTTACTGCGCCTGTATCAGCTATTGTTGCTTACGATATAAGTTTTTACGAACATTTACCCAAATTGTTTCCTCACAACCCAGAAGCAAAAGATTGGTTTTCCTGGTCAAATGATTTAGCAGAACAAACCGCCTTCAGAAACAGCTCGCTTCAAGGAGCATATTTCATAATTGCAGCCCGAACTCTTGGGCTTGATTGTGGCCCAATGTCTGGTTTTGATAACATGGAGCTTGATAAAGAATTTTTTTCTACTAGCGGATTCAAGTCAAATTTTATATGCAACATAGGTTATGGTGATCATAGAAAATTATTAGAAAGATCGCCCAGATTTGAGTTTGACGAAATTTGTACTATTTTATAAATAGAGATGGCGATTCTTTTTTTAGAAACTACTTTTGAAAGTAGTTTTTCAATTATAGTTCTAGATAATAATAGGGTTTTTTTAAATTCCAATAAGACGAATAAAAAACAATCTGAAGTTATAGCTGATATAACCAAAAAAAACCTAGAAGAAGCTGACATTAGTCCAATTAATCTCAAGGCAATTTATGTAACAAATGGCCCTGGAAATTTTACAAGCATTAGGGTTGGACTTGCATTTGCTCAAGGTTTAACTAAGGGTTTATCTGTACCTTTATACAGCACATCTGCTCTGGAATTTCTTGTTTCTAACTTAGTTAATAAGGATATAAAGACAGAATTCTTGTTGCCAATTATCCCGTCACGAGGTGAAGATTTTTTTGTTCAGGTTTTCAATAGTAAGACAGGAAAAAATAAATCAGAAATTGAAAAGCTTGCTTTAAAGGATGTTATTGATAGATACATGTCGGAAAAATTTACCATCGTGAAGTTAATGCCTATTCCGTCCTTGGATGAAATAATAGGAAAAGAGGCTATTGTAGATAATAATTTATCTGATAAATGTTTGGCTATTGCAACGAAGATACGAAACAAGACTCTAAAACCAGTAAAAAAACTTCGAGCTAATTATTATAGTCCCCCTTCCGCAGATGAGGCTGATCCGAAATGGTATATGGTAAAAAAAAGATAATTATGAGGAATGTTAATAAAAAAAACTCAAGAAAATGCGTTACTATTGTCAAAAGCTTATATTTGATGCTTATATAAAAGAAGAAGAATTTATAGGTCTTATTTAAATGAACATTGAACAATTATGTGAAAGCAAAGGAATGAGATTAACAGAGCAACGCAAAGTTATTGCCAAAGTTCTCGATGATTCCAAAGATCACCCTGATGTAGAAGAACTTTATAAAAGGGCCGTAGAAATAGATAATAATATTTCTGTAGCAACAGTTTATCGCACTGTACGTCTTTTTGAGGAAGCTGGTATTCTTATCCGACACGAGTTTCGTGACGGAAGGTCACGATATGAAAACTTAGAAGAATGCGATCATCACGATCACTTAATAAACATAGAGGATGGATCAATAATTGAATTTACAAATGAAGAAATTGAGATTATTCAAAGAAAAATAGCGGAAGAACTAGGTTTTGACTTAGTTGATCATAGATTAGAACTTTATGCTAAGCCAAAGAAACAGTAATAATAATTAATTTCATGCAATTAAAAGAAAAAACTCATAAAGGACTTTATATAAAAAACTATGGATGCCAGATGAATGTTTATGATGGTGATCGTATGTATGAATTATTAGACCCGTTAAATTACAAAAGAGTAGATGATCCCAATGATGCAGAATTAATTATCCTTAATACATGTCATATTAGAGAAAAAGCTACAGAAAAAATTTATTCAGAATTAGGTAGACTGAAAAAAGGATTCAACAATCAAAAGAAGAATACAAAGATTGCTGTTGCTGGTTGTGTAGCTCAGGCTGAGGGTGAAGAATTAGTTAGACGAGCACCGTCAGTTGATCTGGTATTTGGACCTTTAACTTATCATCAATTACCTGAAATGATTCAAGAAATTACATATAGAAAAAAAGGAAAAAACAAAGCCCTTGTAAATATTGAATTTCCAGCAAGAGATAAATTTCTTTCATTGCCAGAAAGAGTTAATAAAAAAGAAGCAGTCAGTGCTTTTCTGTCTGTACAGGAAGGTTGTGATAAATTCTGCACTTTTTGTGTGGTTCCTTATACTAGGGGCGTAGAGAGTTCTAGACCGGCGTTACAAATTATTTCAGAAGCTAAGGAGTTAATTAATAATGGAGCAAAAGAAATCATTTTGTTGGGTCAAAACGTCAACGCTTGGAATGGAGAAGGGTTAAGTGGGAATAGGTGGGATTTTTCAGAATTAATCAAAAGATTATCAGAATTAAATATTGATCGCCTAAGATTCACCACCAGTCACCCGAAAGATATGAATAACAAGTTAATTAGATGTTTTGTTAGTATCCCCAAATTACAGCCTTATCTTCATTTGCCCATACAATCAGGTTCTAACAAGATATTGAAGGCTATGAATAGAGGATATAGTAAACAGCAATATATAGAAATAATTGAAAAGATTAGAGATATAAGGCCCGACACCGCTATCTCAGGAGACTTTATAGTTGGGTTTCCAGGAGAAACTGAAGATGACTTTAACGATACAATGGATATTATAAAAAAAGTCAGGTATGCCCACGCTTACAGTTTTAAATATTCTCCTCGCCCCGGAACTCCGGCAGCAAGTATGGATTTACAAATAGATGAAGAAACAAAAAAAGAGAGATTATTTAAGTTGCAAGAACTGATAACCTCAAGTATGAAAACTTTTAACGAATCTTTTTTAGGAAGAACCTTAGAAATATTGGTTGAAAAACAAGGGTCTGAAGAAGATCAAATTTCAGGTCGTTCACCATATTTACAATCTGTTCATATGGAAGGACACAATTCTTTAATTGGCGAGTTATTAAATGTTGAAATTCTTAAGATAAGAGAGAATAGTTTATTTGGTACCATCGTCTAATATTGCAATGAACAAGAAAAATTTAAATATTAGAAAAGATAAAACTAATCACACCATTGAGTTAGGGGACAATAAATTTTTAACAGAACTTTATGGTAACCATGATGAAAACTTATTGAAAATTGAAGGTATTTTTGATGTTGAGATTTCATATAGGGGTAATATTCTTGAAATAAAAGGCCATCATGATTTGTGCCTCTCAGCTGGAGATACCATAATGATGTTATACAATAAATTAAAAAATGGAGAAAAACCAGATTTCAAAAACATTGATATAATTATTCCAGGAAAAGATAGCTATCCAAAAAAAGATGACATTTTAATCAAGACACAAAATAAAAAAATTTATGCTAGATCAAAAAATCAAGATAAATTTGTTAAGCTTATTCAGTCCAAAGATTTAGTATTCGGAATAGGTCCTGCAGGAACTGGAAAAACCTATCTGGCTGTAGCTACGGCAGTTCAAGCGTTGTTAGAAAAAAACATTTCTAGAATTATACTTTCGCGTCCCGCCGTGGAGGCTGGTGAAAGGTTGGGATTCTTACCTGGCGACCTAAAAGAAAAAATAGATCCCTATTTAAGGCCACTTTACGATGCTCTTGAGGACTTAATGCCAAAGAAAACTTTGGAAAGACTGATAGAAAGTAATATTGTAGAAATAGCGCCTCTCGCATTTATGAGAGGTCGAACATTAGAAAATGCCTTCATAATCTTAGATGAAGCGCAAAATACTTCAAATATGCAAATGAAAATGTTTCTTACTCGACTGGGGCGTAACTCAAAGATGGTTGTTTTAGGAGACATTACCCAAATTGATTTGCCAAGGGATCAGAGTTCGGGCTTAAAGGAGGCTTTAGAGGTACTTCCAAAGAATAACGAAATTGGAAGATTAAATTTCAATTCTAAGGATATAGTAAGGCACAAGCTTGTAGACAAGATAGTGAAGGCTTATTCGAAAATTTCGAAAAACTAATTTTGACAAGGGTAATAGAAATGATTGATATCTCTCTCACAGATGACTGGTCGAAGGAAGAATCACTTCTAGTCAAAAATATTTTGATAGGCGCCCTTGATAATCTAGAAAATCAGGATAATGAAGAAATTAGTGTTCTCTTGACAAATGATTATGAAATAAGGAAATTAAACAAGAAGTATAGAAATGTGAACAAAACAACAAATGTTTTATCTTTTCCAATGAATAATAAAATTAACAATCTTGGAAATAAGATGCTGGGTGATATTGTTATTTCTAAAGACACTTTGTTGAAAGAATCTAAAGAGAAAAAAAAAGATTTGGATGCATGTATTGCGCATATGATAGTACACGGATTATTACATTTAAAAGGTTATGAGCATCAAGAAAAAGCTGATGCGGAGATTATGGAAAATAGAGAAATTATGATCTTGAAGAGGTTAGGGTTTCCTAATCCATATATATAATTAATAAAGTCTTTATGATAATGAAATTGTTTTTTGAAAAAATTTTTTTTAGTAAAAGACTCAAAGATCTTTTTAGGGAAAAAAAATCCCCTACAATTAGTAAGGTCTTGAGTAATTTTTATAATGATGAAAGAGAATTGACTCCAGAAGAAAAAAGCATGCTTGATAATGTCATTGGTTTTGATTCATCTAGAGTTGAAGATTGTATGGTTCCGAGGGCAGATATTGTCTCTATTGAACTAAGAGCAACAGTTGCACAAATACTTAAGATTTTTTCTGAGTGCAATCATTCAAGGTTACCAATATATAAAGATACTCTTGATAACCCTGTTGGAATGATACACATAAAAGATTTAATAGGAGTGATATCAAAAGATACTTTAGCAGAGACAAAGATAGAGTCATTCTTAAGAGAAGTTATATTTGTTCCCCCGTCAATGAAATCTCGTGACTTATTAGTGAGGATGCAATCCTCAAGAATCCATATGGCATTGGTTATTGATGAATATGGAGGAACTGATGGGTTAGTTACAATTGAAGATTTAATTGAAGAAATAGTTGGAGAGATTGATGATGAACTTTATGAAGAGGATCCCGACAGAATTATAATTGCAGAAAGTCATATAGATGTTAGTGCCAGGACAAATATTGAGGAGATAAGTGATATTATAGGATTCTCATTATATCCTGATGAAATAGATGAAGAAATAAGCACAATTGGCGGCCTTGTTTTTATATTAGCTGGTAGAGTTCCTCAAAGAGGTGAGCTTGTCGTTCATCCCTTAGGTTTCGAAATTGAAATTAGGGATGCTGATGCAAGAAAAATAAAGAAGGTTAGATTAAGAATTAAGGCCCATGAAAAACCTCAAGAAAATCTCAACGAACCCCAAATTTAGGTGAATGTTTGTTAAAACTATAGTTGCAATATTTTTGGGGGTCTTTCTATCTTATTCACAACCACCGTGGAACATCTTTTTATCTCTTTTCTTTATTTTTCCTATTTTATTAATTTTATTGGAAAAAGAAATCTCTCAAGATAACTTTGCGAAGAGGTTTCTTAAATTGTCTTATTATGGGGGTTTATTTCTATATTCTTATTTTCTTTTTGGTTTTAGTTGGATTTCTTCAGCATTTGAATATCGAATAGGTTTTGATAATTTTCAAAATTTAACATTTCTCGGACTTCCTTTATTAATAACTATTCTTTCTATCTCCGGATTTATTTTTCCAGCAATATTTTGGGGAAAAAGAATTACAAACTGTTTATCTCTAGCTCTAGCTCTTGCTTTAGGAGAATATCTTAGGAGCTATTTATTAACGGGTTTTCCATGGAATTTGTTTTCTTATGCTTTGGGTTTTAATGAGGAATTAATGCAAACAAATTCCTTATTTGGACCACACGTTACAAGTTTTTTATTAATATTAGCCTCATTTTCATTCCTGCTTTTATTTAGTCGTGCGAGTCGATTATCTGGTTTGGTAATTCTTCTTATTTTGCCATCCATGTTTTTTTTCGGGCATTTAAGACTTATGAATAAAGCGGAGTTAAACGAAAAGACGTTTCTTATAATTCAACCCAATATTCCACAAGAAGAAAAAGGATATGGTAAAAACTTCCCTAGTATTCTCCAAAGTTATATTGATTTATCTAATAACGGACAGGTTGATTTAATTATATGGCCAGAGAGTGCCCTACCTATTCTTCTAGATGAAAATAAGATTCTAATAGATTCGATTATTTCAGCTTTACCATTGGGAACATCAATATTAACTGGAAATGTTCGTCTCACACAGAACGGAAATCCAAGAAATTCAGCTTTATTAATTAATGAAGATTCTAATGTTTCCGCGTTCTATGACAAAAATCACCTAGTCCCTTTTGGGGAATATTTACCTCTTAGTAAATTTTTGAAGAGATTAAAAATCTTAAAAATTTTAGTTGATGATTTAGGTTTTGAGAAAGGTGATAATCGAGAACCAATGCTAACCCCGTTGGGAGTTGCAAGAATTCTGATATGTTATGAAATAATTTTTCCAAACCAAATAAGAAAGAAGAATGAAAAAATAGATCTTATAATTAATCTAACTAATGATGCGTGGTTTGATGATGGTCCTGGTCCTTATCAGCATTTTACTTCTTCAAGGTTTAGAGCAGTTGAACAAGGATTACCTGTCTTACGTTCAGCAAATACTGGAATATCTGCTATAATCGATCCCTTTGGTAGGATAATAGATAAGCTTAATATTAAAGATAAAGGATACTTAAAATCAAGTTTACCTATGAAGATTACTCCAACTTTATATTCAAAAATTGGAGATTTTTCATTATTTGCTGTAATAATATTGTATTTTATTTTTCTTTTTGTAAATTTTAGAAGAGAGTCACCCAAAGCATGAATAAAGGAAATTATTATTTTACATCAGAATCAGTTTCCGAAGGGCACCCCGATAAAGTTTGTGATAAGATATCTGATAGTATTTTAGATGAATACTTAACTAGAGACCCGAACTCTAGAGTTGCTATTGAAACTATGGCAACAACAAACTTAATAATAATAGCTGGTGAAGTTAAATCATTAGGAAAAATAAAAACTAATGAAATTGAAGCAATTGCGAGGAAGACGGTCAAAGGTATTGGTTACAATTTAAAAGATTTTAACTGGGAAGATGTTGAAATTAGGATTTATATACACGACCAATCCCCAGATATTGCTATGGGTGTTGATAGTAAGGATGATAATAAGTCTGAGGGAGCTGGCGACCAAGGGATAATGTTTGGATATGCTTGTAACGAAACCCCAGAATTAATGCCAGCACCAATTTTGTATTCTCACAAGATCCTCGAAGTGCTGGCTAAAAAGAGACATAGTGGACAGGTAAAGGGGATCTTACCGGACTCGAAATCCCAAATAACACTCTATTACGAGGCTGGTATCCCGAAGTTTGTTGATTCAATTGTGATTTCGACACAACATATAGAGGGAGTTACAAGAAATTATCTTAAAGATATCCTTCAAGGGATAATAGGAGATGTATTACCATATGGCTGGTTTACTGACAAAACTAAGTTACTAATAAATCCCACTGGAAATTTTGTTATAGGTGGACCAGCTGGAGATACGGGTTTAACAGGGCGCAAGATTATAGTTGATACATATGGTGGTGCAGCACCTCACGGAGGAGGCGCTTTTTCTGGTAAAGACCCAACAAAAGTAGACAGGTCGGCCGCATATATTGCAAGGTATTTGGCAAAAAATATTGTAGCGGCTGGGATTTCAGGAGAGTGTACAATTCAGCTTTCTTACGCAATAGGAATATCAGAACCGCTTTCTTTATATGTGAAAACTGACAACACATCTATTGTGGAAGAAAGTGTAATTTCTGATTTTATCAGAGAAAATATTGACCTTACCCCAAGAGGTATAATGAATTATTTGAATCTGAATAAACCCATTTATTCAAAAACGTCTGCTTACGGTCATTTTGGAAGAGATCCAGGCGATGATGGAACTTTTAGTTGGGAAAAAATTGATTTGGCTAAGACACTTAAAAATGAGTTACTTTAGGAATTTTGAAAGAATAAATTCTTTTTCAGCAAGAGAACGAAGACTGACAAAAAAGCAGAACGAACTGTTCAACAGACATTCTGAAGAAATGAAATTTGATAGCTTCAAGAAAATTTCGTGGAAGAAAACTCCAGATTATAAAAATATACTAGAAATTGGATTTGGTTCAGGAGAAATAATCCTAAAAAACGCTAAGCAATTTTCTGACAACTTATACATAGGGGTGGAGTATTATAAAAAAGGCATTGCTCAACTATTAAAAAACATAGAGTCAGAAAACTTAGAAAATGTAAGATTGTATTATGGTAATGCAACGCTATTTATAAAAAATATTGATTCAAATTTTTTTGATGAAATATGGCTTATGTATCCTGATCCTTGGCCAAAAAAGAAGCACTGGAAAAGAAGATTCATACAAAAGAGTACTATTATAGAGCTTTCAAGAATATTAAAATTTAGAGGAAGATTCCTTTTCTTTACGGATAATTCCAGCTATTCCGTATGGGGGTTAAAGCATATTCTTGCAAATGAATCTTTTAAATGTCTTACGGAAGAGTCCAATGACTGTAAAACAATTGATTCCAAATATTCTGGTTCAAAATATCAGAAAAAAAGTGTAATATTGGGAGTTAGAACTTACTACTTTATATTTGAGAAAGTTTTTCAATAATTATCAATACTACACTTTTTTTCTGTACTTGCCTTTTAATAATTAATTTGCGATAGTTGCCTAAATTTCGGATTTAATTTAATGCGAAGTGGGCGCCGCAGGGTCTCCCGCTTTTTTTATTTTTTAAGGAAGAAAATGATATGTCTGAAAGCTTCAATCATTTGATAGCGCCCGACATTGCGAATAATACCTTTACAAAGCTCCAAGGTATTTTTGAGGATATTCAATATGATCTTGTGCGAATCAAGATTAGAGGAGGGAAGAAAAAAAATATTCAAATCTTGGCCGAGAAACAAGATTTTACCATGTCTATTAAAGATTGTGGGAAACTGAGTAAAATATTGAAATTTTATTTTGATAATAATGAATCGGAATTTGAAGATTATGCTCTAGAAATTTCTTCTCCTGGCATTGAGAGACCTTTAACAAGGGAGCAAGATTTTGATACATGGTCTGAAAATCGTATAAGCGTTCATGCAGTTAGTCAGAATGTTTTACCAGTAAAGTTTGATGCTATGTTAAAAGGATATTCAGAAAAGGGTGTAAAGATTGAGGTTTTAAATAAAGATACTAAAGTTTTTGATACTTTCTATCTTAAGCCTAATCAAATTAAGGAAGTTAAGATAAGGTGGATTAATAAAGAAATACCCACAGTTAAAAGGATTCAAAGTTAATTACTAATAAGGAATTAAAATGTCACCAACTGGGATAAGCGCAAATAGACTAGAACTACTCCAAATAGCGGATGCAGTAGCAAAAGAAAAATCTATAGATAAGAAAATAGTAATTTCGGCAATGGAGGAAGCAATACAAAGAGCTGCAGCTTCTAAATATGGCTCTGAAAATAGAATTAAGGTCGAAATAGATGAAGAAACTGGTTCGATCAAACTTATGAGATTACTTGAGGTGGTTGAAGAAGTAACAGATAATTTTAGGGAAATAAGTTTAGAAGAAGCAAAAACTAAGCATCCAGATGCAGAGATAGGGGGTCCAGAAATTACAGAAGAGCTACCACCTATAGATTTTGGAAGAGTAGCCGCTCAAAGCGCTAAACAAGTTATAGTACAAAAAGTTAGAGATGCTGAGAGGGAAAGGCATTATGAAGAATTTAAAGATAGAGTTGGTGAAATTATAAGTGGCGTGGTTAAGAGAGTAGAATATGGTTCGATAGTTGTGGATTTAGGAAGAGCAGAAGCAATAATTAGAAAAGATGATTTACTTCCAAGAGAAATATATAGGCCTGGCGATAGAGTGAGAGCTTACATTTTCGATGTAAGGAGAGAAATGAGAGGACCTCAGATATTTCTTTCTCGTACTCACTCAGATTTTATGGCAAATCTTTTCGCTCAAGAGGTTCCCGAAATTTATGATGGTATTATTGAAATTGTTGGGGTTGCTAGAGATCCAGGTAGTAGAGCAAAAATTGCAGTTCAATCAACAGACAGTAGCATCGACCCTGTAGGGGCTTGTGTGGGAATGCGAGGTAGTAGGGTACAAGCAGTTGTTAATGAACTACAAGGTGAAAAAATAGATATTTTGTCTTGGACAAATGATATTGCAGACTTTGTGGTTAAGGCTCTACAACCTTCAGAGGTCATGAAGGTAGTGCTTTATGATGAGGATCAAAGATTAGAAGTGGTTGTTCCTGAGGACCAGTTATCACTTGCCATAGGTAGAAGAGGTCAAAACGTTAGATTAGCGTCGGAACTTTCAGGATGGGATATCGATATCCTAACCGAAGATCAAGAATCTGAAAGGAGGCAAAAAGAATTTCAAGAAAGAACGACATTATTTATGGAATCATTGGATGTTGATGAATTGCTTTCACAATTACTTGTAACTGAGGGTTTTACAGATATTGAAGAACTTGCTTTTGTTGAAATAGAAGAAATAATTAACATTGCAGGTTTTGATGAAGAGACAGCTCAAGAAATTCAAGCAAGAGCCAACGATTTCTTGGAAAAAGAAAATATAATTTTAGAAGAAAAGAGAAAAGATTTGGGTGTAACCGATGATTTGCTTGAACTAGAAGGTCTTAATCTAAAAATGATTGTTAAATTAGGAGAAAATGATATCAAAACTCTAGAAGATTTTGCTTATTGTGCCACGGATGATCTAATTGGTTGGTATGAAAATATTGAAGGCAAGAAAGTTCATCAAACAGGAATATTGGAGTCTTTCGACCTTCAGCATGAAGAGATAAACACATTGATAATGCAAGCAAGGATTAAATTAGGAATTGTAAGTGAAGATGAAGTTTTTCCAACTCAAGACGAAGACCTAGAAGAAGATGTTGATGAAAACAAAATTAGTGATAATGAAGAAATTAATTAATTAATTAGGTGTTAAATTTTTTAAGTAAGAGATTTGAAGAATGACTGAAAAGGAAAAAAAAGATAAAAAGGAAAGGACTCTCACATTAAAATCGGGAGTAATTTCTGGCCCCGGCCAGGGAGCAAGAGGAAGAAGTAGCTCAAGAGTTTCTAGAGTTGTTGTTGAATCTAAAAGAGGAAAAATTTCGAAAACCAGGAAACCAAAAACTCCCAATATTAAAACAAGAACAAGTTTGACAAAATCTAAATCTATTCAAGATGAAGTATTTTCAAATGATACCTTTAAAAAAGATGCCAATAATCTTACAGACAAAGAAAGGTTAGCAAGAGAAAAAGCTTTAGCTGATGCAGCAAATCGTAAGGAAGAAGAAGATTTAATTAAAAGTAAATCCATGGGTGCTGCTGAAAAAAAGAAGACTGGAAAAGAAAAGAAACAAATGTCTGAAGCTGAAGTTGATATTGAGAAGAAAAGTGAATTTGATAGAGGTCAAAAGAAGAAAACTTTCTCTAGCAAGAAGACAGAAAGTGACACCCCTTCGACTACAAAAAAGAAAGACTCCAAAAAGGAAGACACAACAACCACCACTAAGTTTAGGAAAGACGGACAAAAAAGAAGATCAGGAAAGCTTACCATGTCACAAGCTTTAAATGAGGAAGAACGACAAAGATCTCTTGCATCGATAAGAAGAAGGCAGGAAAAGGCTAAGAAAAAACTAGTTCAATCTGATATCCCAAAAGAGAAGGTAGTTAGGAATGTTACCATTCCTGAAGTCATATCGGTTCAAGAACTGTCCAATAGAATGGCTGAAAGAGGTGTTGATGTAATCAAATCCCTTATGCAACAAGGAGTAATGGTTAAGATCAATGATACTTTAGACTCAGATACTGCCCAATTAATTGCAGAAGAATTTGGTCATAATGTAACAAGAGTTTCAGAGTCTGATGTAGAGGTGGGATTATCTTCAGAAGACGATAATGACGAAAATAAAACAATTAGACCTCCTGTAGTTACTGTTATGGGTCACGTAGATCACGGAAAAACTTCTCTTTTGGATGCTATAAGGGAAACAAATAACGTATCAGGAGAAGCCGGAGGAATCACACAACACATTGGAGCATACCAGGTAGAAGTAAAAGGAGGGAACAAGATCACATTTATTGATACCCCTGGCCACGCTGCTTTTACAGCTATGCGGGCAAGAGGTGCAAAAGTTACAGATATTGTTATCTTAGTAGTTGCAGCTGATGATAGCGTAATGCCTCAAACTGTAGAGGCTATTAATCATGCAAAAGAAGCCAATGTTCCTATAATAGTAGCAATAAATAAAGTTGATAAAAAAGAATCAAATCCAACAAAAACTAAAAATGATTTAATAGAACATGAAATATTAGTCGAGGAATTAGGTGGAGAAATACAGTGTGTTGAATTATCTGCGGAAACCAAAGCAGGTATTCCTGATTTGATCGACTCAATCATATTACAAGCTGAAATACTAGACCTTAAAGCTAATGCTGAAATACCTGCAGAAGGTTTTGTTATTGAGTCAAAGCTTGATAAAGGAAGAGGACCTTTGGTTACGGTTCTTATTCAGAAAGGTAAGTTAAAAAAAGGAGACATACTTGTAGTAGGAGAGAATTGGGGAAAAGTTCGTTCGCTAATTAATGACAAGGGAAGTGAAGTTAAGGATTGTCAACCCGGTGAACCTATTGAGGTATTAGGATTAAATGATACCCCTAAAGCTGGTGACACCTTACAAGTGGTTGAAAGTGAAGCTAGAGCTCGAGAGATTTCTGACTATAGACTCAGGCAAAATAAAAAATCTACACCACAAATACCCCAGGCAAACCTTGAACAGATGCTTTCCAAAATAAAAGGTGATATAAAAAAAGAGATACCAGTTATTGTGAAAACGGATGTACACGGTTCTTCAGAGGCCATACGAGAAGGATTATTAAAGTTAGGAAACGAAGAAGTATCTTGTCGTGTAATACATTCTGGAGTTGGAGAAATATCGCAAAGCGATGTGACACTTGCTGAAGCATCCGAAGCTATGATTTTAGGTTTTAATGTTAGAGCTAATGTTAAGGCGAAAGGGTTGGCAGAAAAATCCAATATTCTAATAGTTTATCACTCTATTATTTATAATTTATTGGACGAAATAAAAAAATTACTCGAAGGAAAACTAGATCCAGACTTAAAAGAAAATATTATTGCCAATGCTGAAGTCTTAGAAGTATTCAAAGTTTCAAAAGTAGGAAATATTGCTGGGTGCAAAGTATTAGATGGTACAGTTAAAAAAGATAGCCATGGTCGCTTAATTAGAGATGGGATAGTAATTTATGAAGGATTAATTGAAGAGCTTAAAAGATTTAAGGATGATGCCAAAGAAGTTGTGTCTGGACAGGAATGTGGAATTGCCTTCGACAATAATCAAGATATAAAATCAGGAGATAAGATTGAATGTTTTGAGGTAATCGAAATTCGAAAAACAATTTAGAAATTTCAAAAAAAATATGAGCAATAAAAATCTTCTAAATAAAGGAATTATTTCTCAAAGGCAGATGAGGGTTCAAGAGTTATTACGTTCTGCTATCAATGAAATACTTCAAAGAGGTGAGACCAAAGATAGAATATTGGATGACAACCCCATTACAATAACTTTTGTAGATGTTTCACCCGATTTGAAGAATGCAAAGTTTCTATTTATCCCAATGAACAATACTAATATTAGGGACTTTATTGAGGGATTTAATTCGGCAAAAAAAAGAATAAGAAAAAAAATTGCTGAGAGGATAAAGTTAAAATTTGTTCCAGAAATTTCGTTTCATTATGATGATTCCATTAAGGATATAGAAAAGATTGAAAAAATCTTCGCCTCTGAAAAAGTTTTTAAAGATATTAATAAATAGATGCGCAATATCTCTGAGGAAAACATATATTCCGGGGGTTGGGTTTCATTAAATAAGCCATCAGGAATTAGTTCAAATAATGCTTTAAATATAATAAAAAAAACATTCAACCTGAAAAAGGTTGGTTTTTCAGGAACGCTTGACCCACTGGCGTCGGGGGTGCTACCGATAGCCTTTGGTAGTGCCACAAAAACAATTCCTTTCTTAGATTCATGTAAGAAGGAATATAAATTTATAATAAAATGGGGAACGTTGACAGAAACTCATGATTTGGAGGGTAAAATTTTAGATAGTTCCGAAATTAGACCTAATGTTAGGGAAATTAATTCGATAATTACGAAATTTATGGGTGAAGTAAAGCAAAGACCGCCAAGATTTTCTGCAATAAAGGTTTCGGGAAGAAGGGCGTATACTCTAGCAAGAAGGAAAGAAAATTTTACCCTTCCTAAAAGATTGGTAACTATCTATTCGTTAAAATTGGCGAGAATTATTGATAAAGATCACGCTGAATTCAAAATTTCATGCGGAAAAGGATTTTATGTAAGATCTTTAGCGAGGGATATTTCCATAAAATTAGGGACTTTGGGGTTTTTAGCCTCATTAGAAAGGTTAAAGGTAGGACCTTTTACACTCAAAAACGCTTTTCCACTAGCAAGCTTGACAAATTTAGTGCATAGTGCGCCCGCAGGTAAGATTGAAGAGAAATATCTTCTGCCTTTGAGTAAGGTGCTGGACGACATCCCGGCTTTATCTCTTGAGGAACAAGAAGCTAGAATTTTCAGACAAGGTCAAATAATAAAAAAGAAATCTTTTGTTGACACCTTACCCCAAGGAAGCGATGTTCTTTTGTTTTACTCAAATAGACCAATTGGGCTCGCTGTTATGGTTGAATCAACTCTCAAACCTAAGAGAGTTTTTTCTGATGAGATATTTTGATTAATTAAGGAGTATTTGATGTCGATTAAGTCTGATAGAAAGACAGAAGTAATCAATGAATATGCAACAAAAAAAGGAGACACTGGGTCTCCAGAAGTACAAGTAGCGATTCTTACTGAACGTATAAGAAATCTAACTGATCATTTTAAAACCCACAAGAAAGATAATCATTCCAGACAAGGATTGTTGAAGCTTGTAAATCAAAGGCGAAAGCTCTTAGATTATGTAAAGTTAAAAAATGAAGATCGTTATGAGGATCTAAGAAAAAGATTGGGCTTAAGAAGATAATCAAATTTGAAAATAAATGAACAATAACATGAAGGTTAAGAACCGGATTAAAGGTTTTATAGGAAATAAAAATGTTTAAAATAGAAAAAGAAATCATAGATTGGGGCGGCAAAACCCTTACAATCGAAACGGGAAGAGTTGCAAGACAGGCGCATGGGTCTGTAATTGCAACATATGAAGGAACATCGGTTTTAGCGACTGTTGTTTCAGAATTTGAAGAAAAGAAAGATCTTGGCTTCTTTCCTTTAACAGTCAATTACCAAGAAAAAGCCTACGCGGCAGGAAAAATTCCTGGGGGTTTTTTTAAAAGAGAGGGAAGACCATCTGAAAAAGAAACACTCGTTTCTCGTTTAATTGATAGACCAATTAGACCATTATTTGCAGACGGTTTTAATTGTGAAACACAAGTAATTGCAAATGTCATAAGTTATGATGGTGAAAATGATCCAGATATAGTAGCTCTAATTGCATGTTCCGCTGCTCTTACCTTGTCAGGCATTCCTTTTATGGGTCCAATTGGAGCAAGTCGCGTAGGGTATATAAATAGTGAATTTGTTCTTAACCCCACAAAAGAACAAATGAATAAAGAATGTAACCTCGACCTTATAGTGGCTGGAACCAGTTCCGCGGTTCTAATGGTGGAATCAGAAGCTAATGAGTTAACTGAAGAAATAATGTTGGGAGCAGTAACTTTCGGACAGGAGTCATTTGTTTCCGTTATTGATGCAATTATTAGTCTTGCTGAAAAAGCTGCAAAAGAACCTAGAGTAGTAGAAAAAGAAGATCTTTCTGAATTAGAGGATAGAGTTGATAAGTTAGTGAATAATGATCTTGTTAAAGCCTATAAAATTGCCGACAAACAAGAGCGCTCAAATACTATAGCGCAAATAAAAACTGATTTGCTTTCAGAGATAATCCCTGAAAATTCTCAAGAAGAAGATCCTTCAGAGTCTGAAATTAACAAAGTTTTAAAAAACATAGAAAAAAATATTGTAAGAGGCAATATCCTAGATACCAGTATAAGAATAGACGGTAGAAACCTTGAAACGGTTAGACCAATCCAGTCCGATGTTAGTGTTTTACCTCTAACACATGGTTCTGCTTTGTTTACAAGAGGAGAGACACAAGCCCTCGTAGTTACTACATTAGGAACTGGCGATGATGAGAAATATGTTGATGGTCTGGATGAAACTTATAAGGAAAGATTTATGTTGCATTACAATTTCCCCCCATATTCTGTAGGAGAAGTTGGAAGAACGGGTTTTACAGGAAGAAGAGAAATAGGACATGGAAAATTAGCATGGAGAGCCTTAAAAGCGGTTATGCCTAGTTATGATGATTTTCCCTACACAATCAGACTGGTTTCGGAGATTACAGAATCCAACGGCTCGTCATCTATGGCAACTGTATGTGGTTCTTCGTTATCAATGATGGATGCAGGAATTCCATTGAACCGTCCTGTAGCAGGCATTGCAATGGGATTAATTAAGGAAGACGATAAAATTGCGGTATTATCAGATATTCTCGGTGACGAGGATCACTTGGGAGATATGGATTTTAAAGTAGCAGGTACGGATAAGGGAATAACTTCATTACAGATGGACATAAAAATTACTGGAATAACAAAAGATATTATGGAAGCTGCATTAACCCAAGCAAAAAAAGGTAGATTGCACATTCTAGAAGAGATGGCTAAAGCAATTGAAAAATCCAGAGATGAAGTCAATACAACAGCCCCTAGGATTGAAACAATTCAAGTGCATAAAGATAAAATAAGAGAAGTAATAGGAGCTGGGGGTAAGGTAGTTAGAGAGATTGTAGAAGAAAGTGGTGCTAAAGTCGACATTAATGATGATGGCACTATTCGTGTCGCTTCAAGCAACACAGAATCGCTAGAAAAAGCTTTAGAAATGATAAATTCAATTGTTGCTGAACCTGAGGTTGGAACGATTTACGAAGGTAAGGTGGTTAAAATAATGGATTTTGGAGCCTTCGTTAATTTTTTCGGTAAAAAAGATGGGTTAGTTCATATTTCACAATTAGCTAATGAAAGGGTTAAAACCGTTACCGATGTTGTAAAAGAAGGAGATATAGTCAAAGTCAAGTTTACAGGTTTTGACAGGGGAAAAGTAAAATTATCCATGAAAGAAGTTGATCAAAAAACAGGTGAAGAAATAAAACGCGAAAAGGCTCAGGAGAAAAATACAGAAGGATCAAAGAAATAGCCTTTAGAATTTAAAGATCTTTAATTTTAGGCATTCCTATTGTGTTGTAACCCTGATCTACATAATGTACTTCTCCCGTTACCCCCGCAGATAAGTCTGAAAGAAGATACAATCCTGATGAGCCAATGTTTTCAAGCGTGAGGTCATATTTTAAGGGTTTATGCTTTTCAGCAAATTTAAACATATCTCTAGAACCGTTTACTGCTGATCCTGCTAGGGTTCTCATCATGCCTGATGATAGTGCGTTTACTCTTATTCCTTTGTCACCCAAATCTGAAGCCAAATATCTTACAGAAGATTCTAATGCAGCCTTAGCAACACCCATAACATTGTAATTAGGAATTACCCGCTCAGAGCCCCCATAAGTTAAAGTAAGAACAGAACTATTTCCTGTTAATAAGGGTTCAAAGATTCTCAGAATTTGGGTAAAAGAGAAGCAAGAAATTTCCATAGTATTAAGAAAATTTTCTTTCGAAGTATCTACGTAACGGCCGTTTAATTCATTCTTGTCTGAATAGGCTATAGCATGAACCAAAAAATCTATTCTTCCCCATTTGTCCTTAAGGAATTCATAAACTTTTTCTAATTCTCCTTGATTACTGACATCACATTTCAAAATATATTCAGATTTAACGCTTTTTGCTAATGGCTCTACCCGCTTAAGTAATGCTTCACCTTGGTAAGTAAATGCTAATTCTGCGGAATTTTTATTAAGAACATCCGCAATTCCCCAAGCAAGAGAATGATCGTTGGCCACCCCCATGATCAACCCTTTTTTTCCTTTCATAAGACCAGATTTAAAACTCATTTCTTTTCCTATGCTTTAGGATTTTTGAAAACCAAGGAAGCGTTTGTTCCACCAAAACCGAAGCTATTAGACAATATGTAGTTGAGGTCTACATTGTCTAGTCTCTTCTGTGGTATAGGCAGGTCTTCAAAATTAGGATCAATATTTTCAATATTAGCTGATTTTGTTATAAAACCATTGTTCATCATGAGAATCGAATAAATAGCCTCTTGCACCCCTGCCGCGCCAAGGCTATGCCCACTTAAAGATTTAGTTGCGCTTAATGGAGGAATATCATTTCCAAAAACTTCTCTAATAGCTTCAATTTCCTTTTCATCCCCGATAGGTGTTGAAGTTGCATGGGGATTAATGTAGTCAATCTGACCATCTAAATCCTGCATGGCCATTTTCATACATCTAGCAGCACCCTCTCCAGATGGTTGAACCATATCGTGTCCGTCAGAAGTAGCACCATATCCAGTTAATTCAGCATAGATCTTAGCTCCTCGGGCTTTTGCCTTTTCCATTTCTTCAAGTATCAAGACGCCAGCCCCTCCAGCAATTACAAATCCGTCTCTATCACGATCATAGGCTCGACTAGA
>Ga0066372_10000248_pt1 | contig 19732 bp, 26 predicted proteins | sample Knorr_S15_td_250_FD_77011 | JGI IMG/M metagenome (GOLD analysis project Ga0066372, IMG submission 77011) | Marine microbial communities from Southern Atlantic Ocean transect - Knorr_S15_td_250_ad_251m_LV_A | ecosystem: Environmental > Aquatic > Marine > Oceanic | place: Southern Atlantic ocean... | reverse complement strand
GACAGGGTGTGATAGAAATGGTAGTAGGTAGAGTATAATGGCACAACAAAATATAAATGTAGGTACAAGTGCAAACAAAGGTGATGGTGATCCATTAAGAACGGCGTTTACTAAAATAAACTCCAATTTTACTGACGCAGACACTAGAATAGTTGCATTAGAAGATGGAACAATTTCTTTAGCAACTTTAAAATCAGTAGTGGCGGCAAGTACAGATTTTAATGATTTTAAAACAAGGGTAGCGGCATTATAGGATAGATTATGGCAGATAGAATACCACTTATAGTAGATACATCGGACGGTAATAAAATAAAAGAATTACCAGTAGGTGATAATTTAGATTTATCTAATTCATCATTAGTTAATGTTACATCTGTAACAGCTACTAGTGTAAATGTAGGCGGAAATCTTTTTACTGGATCATATGCAGATCTTACAAACACTCCTACAATTCCAACAGATATTAGTGACTTAACAGATACTCAAAGTTTGCTTGGTGCAGGAGGTGGTGGTACAACTATTATATCAGGCGGTGGTGCTGGACGATGGATGTTAACTGCTGATGACAGTACTCAAGTTGATATATTATCAGACAATACAGTAAAAATTGCAGGAGCAGGTAATATTACTACTGCTACATCTGATGTATCAGGTACTACTGTTCTTACTGTAACTGGAACAGAATCAATAAGATGGGATTCCGGTTCAGGTTTATTTGAATTATTCACCGGTGTTGATTGGATCCCAATTATAGATACTACATATACATTTGAAGCAGGTGATGGTGATGACGCAACTGCTAAAAAAATTCGATTAACAGGTACTGGTCAATCTACTCAAGACGTAACAGTTAGAGAAGGAACAGGCGTTACTATAACTAGAACAAGCAACGAATTAACATTTACAGCTACAGACACAGATACAACTTATTCTATATCAGCGGCTGAGGATGGTAATACAAATGCTGTACTAAGATTAACAGCTTCTAGTCTTTTAACAGATGACGTAATATTTGCTCCAGGTTCAGGTATTGGTATTGCTAAAACAGATGATAACACATTAACTATTTCAAATACTGCGGCGGGAGCCAATGCTTTTGGAACTGTTACTGTTGGAGTAACTGATATTGAAGCAGATACTACTAATGATACTTTAACCATTGTAGGAGGAGCTAATATTGATGTAACAGGAGATGCAGGAACTGATACTATCACAATTGCTAATACTCATGCTGATCAAAATCTTTTTAATCAAGTAGCAGGAGATACAGGAAGTAGAATAGCTCAAACTACTACAGAAACTTTAACAATAGCCGGTGGCACAAATGTTACAACAACTGTTGCAGGTTCTACTGTAACTATTGACGCAACAGGTGGCGGCGGTTCACAAAATGTATTTGGAGTAATTGCGGTTAGTGGTCAAAGTAATGTAGTAGCAGATTCTACAACAGATACTTTAACTCTTGTTGCTGGTACAGGAATAACACTTACAACTAATCCTACGAATGATAGTATAACTGTTACAAATAGTTCTACGGGATCATCACAAAATTTATTCCAAACAGTTGCAGTTTCCGGACAAAATAATATTGTCGCAGATTCGGCTACTGACACTTTAACTTTTGTAGGAGGTTCAGGAATAACACTTACAACTAATAGTACAACTGACGCTGTAACTATTGTTAATGCAGATCCAAATGTAGATCAAAATATATTCCAATCAATTGCAGTTAGTGGTCAAGGTAATGTAATAGCAGATTCTACAACAGATACATTAACTTTCGTTGCTGGCAGTAATATGACAATTACTACTGATGTAGCAACTGATACTATTACATTTGCATCAACAGGCGGTGGAGGTGGATCTCAAAACGTATTTGATAAAATTGCTGTTAGTGGAGAAACAGATGTTGTAGCAGATTCTACAACAGATACATTAACTTTCGTTGCTGGTGCAGGTATAGGAATTACAACTACTCCTGGTACTGATAGCGTAACTATTTCTGCCTCAGGTGGAGCAGGATCACAAAGTTTATTTGAAACAATTGCAGTTAGTGGTCAAAGTGATATTGTAGCAGATACAACAACTGACACATTAACTTTTGTTGCAGGTACTAATATGACAATTACCACTGATGCTGGAACTGATACTGTTACATTTGATTCAAGTGGTGGTGGAGGTTCACAAGATTTATTCAAAACAATTTCAGTTTCAGGACAAAATGATGTTGTCGCAGATTCAACTGCTGATGTTTTAACTTTTGTTGCTGGTACAGACATATCAATAACAACTAATCAGGCGGCTGATAGTATTACAATTAATTCTACTGGTAGTGGTGGTGAAAATAATGAATTTTCATTTAAAACAATTGAAGTTTCAGGACAAAGTGATGTTGTAGCAGATACAACAACTGATACATTAACATTTATTGAAGGTAGTAATATGACAATTACTACTAGTGGTGATTCAATTACATTTGCATCAACAGGCGGCGGTGGAGCCTCACAAAATTTATGGGCAACTGTGGCAGGAGACACAGGTAGTACAACAGCTAACACTACTACAGATACTTTAGGAATAGTAGGTGGAACAGATATTAGTACTTCTATTGTAGCAGATCTTTTAACAATTAATTACACAGGCGGAGCTAGTGCTCAAAATTTATTCAGTACAATTGCTATATCAGGACAAAATTCAATAGTAGCTGATGCTCCTACTGACACATTAACTATAGCGTCAGGGGCAGGTATAGTATTAGTAACTACTGCCGCTACAGATACTCTAACTATTGCAAATTCGGCACCAAATATAGTTCAAGATGTATTCTCCGAAATTGCAGTTTCAGGACAATCAAGTCTTTTCGCAGATTCATCTGCAGATACGTTAAATGTGGCGGAAGGTACAGGAATAGAAGTAACAACAAATGCTGGTACCGACACTTTAACAATTACAAATACTGCTCCTAATGTAGTTCAAAGTCTATGGTCACAAATAAGTTCAGATTCAGGTAGCACAACAGCTAATACTTCTACAGACGCTTTAGCAATACTAGGTGGTACAGATATTAGTACTTCTGTATCCGGTGACACCTTAACTATTGCTTACACAGGGTCTAGTGGTTCTAATCAAAATTTATGGTATACTATAGATTCAGATTCAGGTTCTACAACAGCAAATTCAACAACAGATACATTATCAATTGCCGGTGGTACAAGTATTGGAACATCTGTATCAGGAGATACTTTAACTATTACAAATCAGGCTCCAAATGTAGATCAAAATTTATTCAATACAATTGCAGTCTCAGGACAAAGTGATGTTATTGCAGATACAACAACTGACACATTAACTTTTGTTGCTGGTTCAAATATAACAATTACCACAGATGCCGGTACTGATAGTATTACTATTAACGGTTCGGCTGGTGGAGGACTTCCAGGTGGTTCTACAACAGAAGTTCAATATAATGACGGTGGATCATTTGCTGGTGATTCTGATTTAACATGGAACTCAGGCACTGATACATTATCAGCTAAAAATATTGTTGCTGAAACTGTAGAAACAGAATCTATCGAAGCTCCTTCCGGTTTAACCGGAACTTATACAATTTCTTCTCCAACAACTATTACTTTAGATCCAGTTAGTGAAGTTATACTTGATGCTCCAATAAAATTACTTGGAAAAACAGCGGCTCAATTAGCAACCTTCACTGCAAGTGCTGGAACAATAGTTGCTGTATCAGATCAAAGTTATAAACCAGCATACTACGATGGTTCAAATTGGAGATATGTTGCAACTGATGGTGCTGTATAATGCCTACACCAAAAGAACAATACGAAGCTCAAGAAATAGCATTTTCTAATATGTCTCCTGCTGACAAAGAAGCAGAAATTACTAGACGAAAAGCAGAAATTCAAACTCATTTTGACAGCCTTCCTGAAGAACACAAAAAATCTTTTCGAGAAAAATTAAAACCTATTGATCCAAATATTATAGAAGAATATGTTGTTATAACAAAAAGAGGTTTAGAATATACTGATCTTCACAATGAACTGATCAGAGATACTTCTGCAGACGATTCAGTAGATTCAAATATAGTTCCAGATAGAGTTGTAACTATAACTAATGAAAAAAAACATAATCCTAGACTTACTAATTATAATCTTTATAGTGGAGAAGCTGAAAAATTAAAAAATGATTCAAGAGTAGAAACTGTTGAAAGAAAAATAGACAATTATTATACACCATATAAGTATCAAGATGGAAATTTTAATAAAAGTACTTCTGCTTCAGGAGAAAATCAAAATTGGGGATTATTAAGACATATTAATAAAACTAATAATTTTGGATCATCTACTAATGATCCAGGTGGTACATATGATTATGTTTTAGACGGTACAGGTGTAGATGTAGTTATTATGGATACAGGAATTAATGCAAATCATCCTGAAGTAGATGATGAAGATGGAACTACACGTTCACAAGAAATTGATTGGTTTCAAGCCGCAGGAGTAAGTGGCTATTCAATGCCAGGTGATATGTATACTGATACACACGGTCATGGTTCTCATGTTACAGGAACAGTTGCAGGAAAAAAGTTTGGTTGGGCAAAAAATTCCCACATATATATTTTTAAAATGATGAACGGTGGTGTTAATCTTAATGATGTTGAAAGTAGTGGTTATACTGGATATGATTTAGTTAGACTATGGCATACTAAGAAAAATGATCCTAGTGATGCCGCATATACAGGAAGACCTACCGTAATTAATATGAGTTTCGGTAACACCTCCTGGTGGGTCCTTATAAGTCCTTACGGTGATGGAGAAGATTATTTAAATGGATATGGTGCTATTTCCAAATGCACTTATAGAGGTACTGATTATACAGCTTCTAATAAGAACTTAACAGACTTAGAAGATTATGGAATGAAACCTGTTGATTATACTTATAAGTATATAAACTCCACTTGGTACACGGTTAGAGAAATACCTTCTTATAGTTCTACTGATGAGACTGAAATGCAACAAATGGCTGATGCTGGAATAATAGTGTGCAAAGCCGCCGGAAATGACGGAGCTTTCCTGGATGAACCTAATGGAACTGATTACAATAACCGATTATGGGTTTACTATTCAGGTAATACTGGCTCTGATGTTTATTTGACGCCACATGAAGGTTTTATACAATGGAGCGGTAATTCTGCTCCAACATTTGTTGTAGGTGCTTTGGATAATACATCATATGATTCAGTATATGATAAAACCACTACTTTTAGTAATCGTGGTCCTGCTGTTAATATATGGTTTGCAGGAGATTATATTCTTAGTATGGATATTTCTTCCGCATTATATGATTATTATTGGGATGGTGGTTATAAACAAAGCAAAAAAAGTGGTACATCTATGGCCTCTCCTCAATGTGCTGGTATGTGTGCTTTATTATTACAAGTACATTCAGACTGGACCCCATTACAAGTTTTTAATTGGATAAGAGATAATGCTACGGCAACTGTATACTCAACAGGCAGTAGTACTGATTATACTGTTGAAACATCTCTTATGGGTTCAGAACAAAAAGTTGCATATTTTCCAATGGCTGGTCGTACACCATTTGGTTATGGTTCAAGTTAAACCAGATAAATATCTGTAGGAGATAAAAATGGCAGTTACATTAGTAAACATTGGTAATTTAGCAAATGATGGTACAGGAGACGATTTAAGAGAAGCCTTTATTAAAGTGAATAATAATTTCACTGATTTAAATGATAGAAATCCTGAACAAACCACGGCTTCTAATTTATTACCCGACGATGCTAACACTAAAGGTTTATTTTCTACAGTAACAGCTTTTGATTTAAAATTTAAAAGTCTTAAAGCAGGTACTAACGTTAGTTTTAGTTCTGATGCTAATCAAATTACTATAACTTCTTCAGGTATTGTCAGTATTCAAGTTACTACTGATGCAGGTAGTCTTACTCCAATAGGTAGTACAGGGTTAGCTAGGTTTCTTGGTGCTGGTGGTGTTCTCACAACTGGTGGAGGAACTGACGTAACTATAGACTCAAGATTATCTAGAGAAACATCTCCATCTTTAGGAGGTACTCTAGACGCGGCGGCAAATAATATTAATAATGTAGGTACATTAACAGTTCAAAACGTAGATGGACTTGTAAAAGGTATAGATGTTGGTAATATTGATTCTGTTGTAGGCTTTGATATGGGTGGAATTGTTCCTACTGCTGTTAGTAACCTAATGCAATGGTTTGAAAGTTTAAAACCACTTGATATGGGTACTCCAGCTTCTCCAAACGCAACAAACATAGATTTAGGCACTCTAGCATAATTGTTCTTACGATAAATATTAAAAAAGGACGATAATCATGAGTTCATTATGGAGTGTTAGAACTGGTCATAATTTAGGAACCTATCAAGAAAAGGTTCCTGCAACTATAAACCTACCAGTGGTGGGTAATGTTGCTACTACACTAATTGCAGGAACATTACCAGCAGGAACAAGATTAGAAAGTAATACAGTTACAGGCACATTTTTTGAAGTACCAAGAGACACAGAATATAAATTTGTTTTAAGAGCTTCAACATCTATTCCTGATCCAATCATAGAAGATAGAACTTTTACTGTTAATGTCCAAGGACCAGATGTTCCATTATGGATTACCCCTGAAGGATCTTTACCTATTGGAGCAAATGCCCAATTATTCATACTAGACAGTTCTTATGTAGATTTTCAATTACAAACTATTGATTCAGATTTAAGTACAGGTAGTACTTTAAAATATTACATTCCTAACGATGGAGGTGAGTTACCCCCAGGAATTACATTAAGCGAAGATGGAAAATTAAGTGGAATAGTAGATCCTATATTAGCATTAGACATTAATTCAAGTACAGGATTTTATGATTCAAATAATTATTCAGTTTATCCATTTGACTTTGGTAATATAGGCGCCTATCCGGCTAGTAGTTATTATTTTGACGTTGAACAAAATTATGCATTCTTTAATCAAAATAATAAAATAAAATCTCCTAGAAAACTTAATAGATATTATGAATTTAAAGTAAATGTAACCGATGGTGATACTATTACAACTAGATTATTTCAAATATTTGTTATTGGTGATGATTTCCTAAGAGCAGATAATACTATTATGCAAGTTGGCTCTGGAATTTTTACTTCAGATGGAACATATTTAAGAGAACCAAGATGGTTAACTCCTCGTGATATAGGTTATAAGAGAGCAAATAATTATGTAACTATTTTTCTTGATTTATATGATCCAAATACATTACCAGGAACAATCTCTTATATATTAGAACATAAAAATGATGATGATACTGATAGCAAATTACCTGAAGGTATGACCTTAGATGTTAAAACAGGAGAAATAGCTGGTCGAGTACCTTACCAACCTACAGTTACAAAAGAATATAAATTTACTGTAACTGCATTAAGATATGACTTACAGTCAGAATTAGTTGCTGTTCCAATAAATCCATATGAAGATCAACTACGAGGTTCAGGAGATTTAAAAATAGCAAAATTACCATTAGGAACTGCTGATGGTATAAAAGATTTAGAATCATTAAAAACTCAAACAATAATGATTAATGGCAATGAATTTGTAGTTCAAGGAGTTAATGGTGAAAATGAAAAATATGATACATTATCTCTTGATAAAAGTTTAATTGGAGAAGAACTTCACGTTTATACAGGGATAGTGTATGATCCAGCGACTTACTTAACCAACCCTACAGAAATTACTAGAGCTAACAATGAAATTTTTGTTTATAATAGAGTAGACAAAAACAAGTACATTGGTAGAACATTAAAATTTAGCGATTCAGAGGAATATGAAATTGAAAACATTGAAACGGTATTAGATGAAGGAAAACCAGCAGATCAAAATATTGCAAACGCAACTGCAATGGAAAAATTAGTTCTTAATACAAGTATTACTAGAAGTTTTGTAAACAATGAAAATATTAGTATTGGGGCATTCAAAGGAAAAACTACATTTAAACAATTTGTTGTAGGATCCACAGATACACAACCTCAAGCAACTAAAACATTTACAGTTAACATATTAGGAGAAATTGACAGTACTATATCATGGGTGACGTAACCGCAACAAATCTTGGAAGTATTAAAGCAAATTACATTAGTACTTTTAAAGTAGAAGCTACAAGTACAGTGCCAGACGCTAAAATGAAATACTTTTTAACGTCGGGTGAATTGCCGCCTGGACTTGTTTTATCTATTAATGGTGAAATAATAGGTACTGTAAGACAATTTTCTTCAGGAAATTCAGGTGGGTTAACATTCTTTGAAGATAATTTAACTTTTGATGGTGATACTACGTCTATTGACAGAGTATTCACATTTACTATAACCGCTAGAGATAGATATGGGTTTAGTGCTGTACCTAAAACTTTTTCAATATCTGTTATAGTCGAAGGAAGCACTTTATACAGTAATTTATATGTTCAACCTTCACTTCAGTCAACACAACGAGATGCATTTAAAACATTTATTTCAGATCCTAATATATTTAATCCTGCATCTGTTTATAGAGAAACTGATTCTACATTTGGAGTACAAAAAAAATTAAGAATGTTAATATATGCAGGAATAGAAAGAAAAACAATTGATCATTATGTTTCTGCAACTGCTTCAAATCATAAAAGAAAAAAATATAGACTAGGTGAAATAAAAACTGCTGTAGCCAAATATCCTGGTACGCATGATATAGCCTATGAAGTAGTATATATAAATGTTATAGATCCAATGGATGACGGCTCAGGCAAAGTTCCAAAAACTATTTTAACTCCAGAGGGACAAAAACTTTTAATAAATCATACTCAAATTGAAGTAAATGATGATTCTACAAAACTAAATGTAGGAGGTTCTTCATATACAATATTCCTTCAAAATAATGAAGCAATATCAACCCAAGCTATTGGAGAAGATTTACAAATTTATGCAAGAGCTGGTCGACTTTTCTTAGATGTAATTAATGGTACACTTTCAGTTACATTAGTAGATGGTAGTACTGTACTAAATGTAGGAACTGTATCTATTAATAATGCAGATCCTTTTAGATTCAGACCAAAAAATGGCGTAATAAAAGTAGATACAAATTTAATACTAACAAATACACTTCACAACAACTTAAAATACCTTAGTAATACGTCTAATATGAGAAATACAATTAAAGGGATAGGAAATACAGCATCAGAATTTTTACCTCTTTGGATGAGAACTGCTCAAGAAGGTACAATTCAACAACTAGGGTATATAACAGCTATTCCACTATGTTATTGTAAGACAGGTACTAGTCAAACCATAGCATCTGCTGTTAAAAATAGTAGTTTCGATTTTAGTCAATTAAACTTTGAAATAGATAGATACATAGTAGATAATACTACAGGAAATGACACAGAACAATACGTACTCTTTCCTGATTATGACTATAACATATAAGATAAATAATATTAGGATATAAAATATGGCAAGTAATATAGACACAACTAGCATAGATGCAACATTTCCAGTAGCTGGACAAGACAATAACAGCCAAGGATTTAGAGACAATTTCAACGTTTCTAAGAACAATTTCACGGCGGCTAAATCAGAAATTGAAACTTTACAAACTAATACTGCAAAATTAAATGCATCAAACAACTTTGCAGGTAATGAAGTTAGTGGTGCTACATTTAAAGGCAATTATACAAAACATTTTGATGGTGGTAGTGTATCTGCCGGACAAAATGTAAGTATGTCTAGTGGTAATTTTCAAACTTTTTCAATTAGTGCCGATCTTACATTAACATTAGCAGATTGGTCTACTCAAGAAGATGTTTCACAAAGTTTAATAGTTCAAGTAGTAAGTGATGGTTCATCTCGTGCATTAACATGGGCCGCTGATGGCGGAAGTATAAAAGGTGAAACAAATTTTACCTCTACAACAGCTATTACTAGTGCAGGAGATCCTTTTATCTTTGAATTCTGGACATATGATAATGGTACAACTGTATTTGCTAGAAATCTTGGCGAATTTAGTTAATATGAATAATTTATGCCAGATAATAACATCCATCCATTAAACAACGACTTATCAAAACTTTCTATAGCACAAATAGAACAAAAATTAAGTGAATTAAGAACAAAATATTTTAGAGCTAAAAATCCTCAACTTCGACAACAATTAAATTTCTTTATAATAGATTTTAATGAAGAATTAAAGACTAGAGTAGCCAAAGAACAAGCAAAATTGGCTAAGGAGTCTGGAAAAGATCTTGACAATCTCATCAATATAGATTAAAATATATAAATGCAAATAGATTCTTTAGGATTACCAAAATATGGTACGGATGATTTAATGGACCTTATCTATAAAGGTCAAGAAGACTTATTGTTTAATGTATTATCTGATGTTAATGAAGAAACAGAAAAATTTAATAAAGCTGTAGACTTAACAGGTGCAGGACAACATCTTAAATTTTATAAATCACTAGATATAGATTTAAAATCATTTGATAAACTTTTACAAAATGAATGGTTTATGCCTAATAGCTATAAAAGTTTTGATATAGAAAAATACATTCGTAACGTATGTCCAAATAATCAAAATAGTATAAAAAGAGTAGAAGATGAGTTAAAAGCATTTAAAGAAATGGGTTATACAAATTTATTAAGATTTTTACACTATCTTGTAAATTTCATGAAAGAAAATAATATAATATGGGGTGTAGGACGGGGAAGTTCAGTAGCAAGTTATGTATTATACTTGCTAGGTGTCCATAAAATAGATTCATTAAAATATAATCTAAATTGGCGTGAGTTCCTTCGATAAATATATACATAATAATACTAGGAGAATAAAATGGCAGTAAAGCAAACAGGACAAAAAGTTTACCGTACAATGCAGGGAAAACCGGTTGATATGGATCTGTTAAGAAAAAGATATGAATTAACTCCAGCAGTAGGTAATGCTAAAGTTAATGCTAGAGGTGACGAATTGGGTGCCGGTGGCAAAATTATTCGTAAAAGAGAAGAAGTTTTAGCAGATTACTATAGAGATCATCCTAAAGCTGTTCCAGACGTTAAAGTATCTGAAGCAACACAACCAAAAACAAAAAAAGACGAAGTAAAAGCCGAAGTAAAAGTCGAAGAACCAAAAACTGAAGCTAAAAAAGAAAATGAATGGGTTGAAGATGCGGACGGTAATTTTGTTAAAAAATAAACACTAAAATACTCTAATGTTCGAGTCTGGAAGCATACGCAAAATCTATAAAGGCAAAATAACACCTATCCATGACAGAGTTTTAGTTTCTGACATGGATTTCGGAGATCAAAAAACCAAAGGTGGACTTATTATTGCAAGTGACGACGGACATACTCGAGGCATCAAACCTAGATGGTGTAAAGTAGTTTCTAAAGGTCACAAAAATAAAGACACATACAAAGAAGGAGACTGGATCTTAGTCGAACACGGACGATGGTCAAGGGGTCTCCATTTTGAAAGTAAAAACGGAAAAGTCAAAGTTCTTCGAATTGTTGAAGCCAAAGCAGTAATGATGACTGGCAATTATAAACCAAAAGATTGGTACCAAGCCAGATTAAAATATAGCCCTGCCGGCGAACTCCTAGAAAAATAATTACTTGACTGTAGACATTCTTTATCATATACTACATATATGAGATTACCAGAGCCAAAAAATTCCGGAATTAACACAACAGGGTTAACAGGAATAGTATTAATGACTCTCCATTTAACTGGTATTATTACTGGTTGGTATTGGATTGTGTTATATGTTATACTAATACTATCAGGAATAGGACAAGAATACAAAAAGACGATATATTAAATGCAAGAGTTATGGGTAGAAAAGTATAGACCTAAAACTGTTGATCAATATGTTTTTAGAGATGATCATCAGAGGAAACAGGTCCACCAATGGTTGAAAGAAAAGACAATTCCACATCTTTTATTTTCAGGCACAGCAGGTATAGGTAAAACTACACTTGCAAAAGTTCTTTTAAATGAATTACAAGTTAATGATCTTGATGTAATAGAAATAAATGCAAGTAGAACAAATTCTGTTGACGAAGTTAGAACGAGAATCATTAATTTTGTACAAATGATTCCGTTTGGTGAGTTTAAAGTAGTATTACTAGACGAAGCAGACTATCTAAGTCCAAATGCACAGGCGGCGTTACGAGGTGTAATGGAAGAATACCACACAACATCAAGATTTATATTAACTTGCAACTATCCTAATAGAGTTATACCAGCACTTCACAGCAGATGTCAAGGCTTTCATATAGAAAGAATTGATCAAACAGAATTTACAGCAAGGGTGGCAGAAATTTTAATGCAAGAAGGTGTTACACCCGATCTTAACACATTAGACACTTATGTAAAAGCAACTTATCCTGATTTAAGAAAATGTATTAATACTGTACAAATGAATACGCAAGAAGGACAGTTAATTGAACCACAAAAAGCAGATACAGGTGATTTAGATTACAAATTACAAATGGTTGAACTGTTTAAAGCAGGAAAAATAACAGAAGCAAGAAAATTAGTATGTAGTCAAGCAAGGCCAGACGAAATAGAAGACATATATAAGTGGTTATACGACAATATTAGTTTATTTGGGGACGAACAAAAACAAGAAAAAGCAATATTAATTATTAAACAAGGATTAGTGGATCATTCATTTGTTGCAGATCCCGAAATTAATTTATCTGCAACTATGATTAAGTTACAAAATCTCTAATTATTCTTATGGAGTGGGTTTTAGCCGAATTGAAATATAAACCTATGACGTTTGAAGTAGTAAAAAATGGCAATTATGTCATTTGTTTTGTTTCAGGTAAACATATTCCTTTAGATCAACTTCTATATTGGAATGTTGAAAAACAAGAAGCTTATTATGGACCTAAAGAAGCTCAAGAAAGATATGAGGAACTGAATAAATGTGCGGAATAGTTGGAATATATAATGTTCCTGAGGCTTCTAAAATTGCAGTACTTGGAATTCACGCCTTACAACACCGAGGACAAGAAGGAGCTGGTATTATTTCATACGATAATGACTTTCATTTTCAAAATTCTTACGGTTTAGTTGATCATATTTTTAGTAAAAACAGAATTATAGAAAATCTACCAGGTAATATGGCAATAGGCCACGTTAGATACAGTACTACTGGTGGTACAGGTAAAAATAATGTTCAACCTTTATTTTATAATTTAGACTTTGGTGGTTTTGCTATTTCTCATAACGGAGATTTTACTGATTCAGTATATTGGCGAGACAAATTAAGAAAAGATGGTGCAATATTTCAAACATCTACCGATACAGAAATTATTCCACATTTATTGGCCCGTACAAAAGGAACAGATCCTATTAATCGTTTACTTAAGGTATTAAATCAAGTAAATGGTGCATTTAGTATAGTGGCTTTGCTTAATAACAAGTTAATTGTTGCACGAGATACTCATGGCTTTCGTCCATTAGTTATAGGTCGTTATAAACAAGGTTATGCAGTAGCATCTGAGAGCTGTTCTCTTGATTTAATTGGTGCAACAAATATTAAAGACGTTGAACCCGGAGAAGTACTTGTATTTGAAGATGAAAAAAAGAAAATTTATCATTTAGACAATAAAATTACAAAAAATTTTTGTATATTTGAACACGTATATTTTTCTAGACCTGATTCTATTATAGATGACCAATTAGTATATGACGTTCGTAAAAGAATAGGTGAACAATTAGCAAAAGAAACTTACATTGACTCTGATATGGTTGTTCCTGTACCTGATTCAGGTTTAATATCTGCACTTGGATATGCTAAACAATCAAAAATTCCTTTTGAATTTGGACTTACGCGAAGTCACTACGTAGGAAGAACATTTATTCAACCCACTCAAACAATACGAGACTTAGGTGTAAAATTAAAACATAGTGCTATGCGATTATTTGAAGATAAAACAGTTACCGTTATTGATGACTCTATTGTTCGAGGAACTACAGCAAAAAAAATTATAAAAATGATAAGAAAAGCAGGTGCTAAAAAAATTCATATGCGTATTGCATCTCCACCGGTTACTGGTCCATGTTGGTATGGGATAGATACACCAAATAGACAAGAACTTATAGCTGGAACCAGTAGTGAAAAAGAAATTAAAGAATTTATAACGGCTGATTCACTAAAATACATATCAGTAGAAGGATTACATAAAGCAGTAAAAGGTAAAGGTTACTGTGATGCTTGTTTTAGTGGCAAATATCCTATTAATAAAAGGACTGAATTACATGAACGTTAAATTAATTGATAAAATGGGTACTGACCTAACAGTAGTAAATGCCGCTAGGGTATCTTATGCAAAAACTAAAGAACAATTTGAAGATAAAGACGAAAAACTAATTGCATTTTTGGCTAAACATAATCATTGGTCACCGTTTGGACACGCATCATTACAATTTAGAATAAAAGCACCTGTGTTTGTTGCAAGACAACTTGTTAAGCATCAAGTTGGACTAATATGGAATGAAGTTAGTAGACGTTATGTAGATTATCCACCTGAATTGTTTAATCCAGAGTCATGGAGAGGTCGCCCTATTAATTCTAAACAAGGTTCTGCTGGTGAAGTTAAACTTGATAGAACATTACAACATCTTTACTCAACTGCTATGGAACAATGTAAAATTTTATACCATGCTTTGATCGGAAAAAACATCGCACCCGAACAAGCACGAATGGTATTACCTCAATCAATGATGACTGAATGGTATTGGTCAGGAAGTTTATATGCATTTGCTAGAGTATGCAATTTAAGATGTAAACCTGACGTACAAAAAGAAACTAGAGAGGTTTGTGAGCAAATTTCTACAGAATGCGGTAAGTACTTTCCTATTAGTTGGAAATATTTGAGAAATTAATAATGTATAGACCATTACCAGACGGAATAACAGTTAAAGATTCAAACGTACAAGGCCTTGGCTTGTTTGCTACTAAAGATTTTGATATTAATGTAATTCTCGGCGTGATTCACATTAAAAACAAAAATTTTCCACACGGTTATATTAGAACTGCCTTAGGAGCATTTTATAATCATTCAGATGAACCAAATTGTAAAAATACAGAAGGTTTCTGGCATCAATTACCTGTAAAATATCTTGTAACAATTAAACCTATTAAAGCAGGAGATGAATTAACAGCCAAATATACTTTATATCGAGACTTTGACGAGAAAGGGGAATAATGCTAGGAGAATGGTTAATAAGAATCATACTTGTTATTCTAATAGGTATAGCATTATTTGTTTTAATACAATTAACTATCAATATAGTCACAGGTGTTTATGTATAAAGCAAGTCATATACTAGTAAGCCATTCAGAAGCAGTAAGTTCTACAAGAACAATGTGTAGGGAAGAAGCATTGTTTTTAGCAGGTGCAATTAGTGAAGAAATAAGAACAGGCAAGTATACTTTTGATCAAGCCGCAAAAATTTATAGTGATTGTCCTAGTGGACAGGCAAACAGTGGAAATTTAGGAACTTTTCCAGCCAATAGAATGGATAAAGATTTTATAACATATTTAGATAACTTAAAACCTGGTGAAACTAGTGGTCCTTGCCCTACTATATATGGTTTTCACCTTATAAGAAGAAACTAATCAATAGATAAATAGTAAAAAAGGTACCTTATATGCAAGATACAGTAGATGTTATAAAAACAGTTCAAAATGTGTTTGACAATGACACCGCTTTCACGGTACTCAAGGACTTTGAAAGAGTACTTGATGAATTAGACCTTTATGTATATGATAATTGGGAAGATGGTGAACTAGCATCAGGTCCTAACATTAAAAGACACTTTGTATCATGCACTTTTATGTGGGATCGAGATAAAATGCCAGATCCTACAGGTGGTCAAAGATTAACTGATTACGATTGCAAAGTATATTACAAAAAAGATCAATTTGTTTTTCCTAGACAAATAATAGAGCCTGGAGATATGCGAACAGGAACTAAAAAAGGTAAAATGGATAAAAGACCTATATGGTTAGTAGAAATTATGATGCCTAAAGAATTAATCCGAAGCATATACAGTGGTTATGAAGCAGAAACTGACTACTCTAAAGATCCAGCAACAGCAGAAGAAATTCCAGTAGATCAAAATATAGATGCTGGTATAGAACCAGTAGCAGAACCCGATGCTCCTGAAGGAGAAATTTAATGGGTTTAAAAAAAGACGATTTAGCACATACTACTGATAGTATATTTGAAATCGATTCCTATAAATCAAAAATGGGAGACGATAAAGATATTGTAGTTCTTAGTTTTACAGTTCTAGGAGAACAACCAGCAATAGATTTAGTAAATTTTATAGAAAAAGGATACGATTACGTTTTAGATGCTGACAAAACTAGCGGAGAACAAGCCGATGGCAAATATAGAGTGTTTGTTGAAATAGAAAGAAACAATAAAATTTCAAATCAAATTACAGAAATACTAGGTGGTGTGGGAAAACTAGCAAATTTAGAAAATTTTAAATTTAGATACTATAAAAATTTTAAAAGTTTACCAGCAGATGAAAAAACTTTAGGAGAAATTGTTCCTTTTGATTCTGACGCTTATGAAATTAAAATAGGTGAAGCTCCTATGGAGAATTATAAAAATTTCTTTCATGATAGTTATGTAGATGACGTAATTATGGAAGATACAACATTAATTCTTAAAAAGCAACGTCATGATCCATTATTTTTTGAATTTTTGGAATATGGCAATAAAGAAGATGTCTTAAAATCAATAAAAGAGTCCTATCAGATTAATAAATTCCCAGAAGTAATTTTTTTAAGTAAGTATATAGGAGATTATAATATATCCATTTATGGTAACAAGTATATTCTTGAAAGCAAGAACTTCTGTATAGTACTTAAGAAAAAATATGAGACTATCAACTAATTTTACACTAGAAGAATTCACAAGAAGCCAAACAGCAATACGACAAAATATAGATAATACACCCACAGATGAACATATTGAAAATATGCAACTTCTATGTGAAATGGTTCTTCAACCAGTTAGAGAACATTTTGGTCCAATAGCAATTAATTCAGGTTATAGAGGGGTAGTGTTGAACAAAGCCATTGGTGGTTCTTGGAAATCTCAACATTGTGAAGGTAAAGCGGCTGATATTGAATGCCCTGGTACAGGTAATCGTTATGTAGCTCAATGGATTTCAGATAATTGTACCTTCGATCAAGTAATTCTTGAATTTCATAACCGAGAAATACCCGATTCAGGTTGGGTTCATGTTAGTTATAATCGTGGATCTAATCGAATGCAACGTCTACACACCTTAAAAGAAGACGGCAAAACTGTATACAAGCCTGACCTAATAGAATAATCAATAAATACAACTATAATGAAAACCAAGTACTGCAATAATTGTGGCAGAAAAGCCCATTGTGACCAAGTTTTAAAAGAAACTCAGGTTGACTATGATGGCAGAGAATATGAAATCGTAGTGTGCGTGTACTGTAGGTGCGAGGAATAGTATGTTTTTCTTTGGTCAAATAAAAATGATTTTTACAATGCTAATTATTATCGGTATTGCCGGTGCTGGTATGTATGTAATGAAGCTACGATCTGACAACGCTATTCTTAAAACAAATCAAATAAAACTAGAACAAAGTATTGAGTCACAAACTAAACTATTAGAGCAACAAAAAATAGATTTTGAAGCAATAATGGAACATAATAAACAAATGAATATATTAGTTAAAAATTTACAAGAAGATTTAAGACAATTAGATAAAAGATTTACTAAAAAAGGTCGAGACTTTGGTAAACTTGCAATTAAAAAACCTAGTTTAGTTGAAAAAATTATAAACAAAGCTAGTGAACGTGCTCAACGATGTGTAGAAATTGCCTCAGGGGCACCATTAACTGAAGCAGAAATAAACGCTACAAAGAAATCAGAAATTAATACTGAATGTCCTTCGATAGCTAACCCTAATTACAAAGCATACGCGGTAGAATAATGAGAATACTTTTTATAATATTACTAGCATTTGCATTATCAGGTTGTACACTTGGAGCAGAGAAGAAAATAAAAATTTTTCAAGTAGAAGAACCTAGAGCAAACTTAAATCTTGAATCTCCTGAACCTTTAGACTTAGAAAAATTAAGATGGATTATTATTACTAGCAAAAATGCAGAAGAAGTATTTAAAAGATTAGAAGCAGAAGGTTATGATCCTGTATTATTTGGACTTACAGACAAAGATTATGAATTAATTGCAAAAAACTTTGCACAAATACGGTCATACTTAAAAGAACAAAATGCAATACTTGAAAAATATAGAGAGTATTACGAACCTGAAGAAAATGAATAACATTTTACGCAAAATATGGTATTGGATTGTTGGTTACCCAGCTGAATTAACTTACTGGTTTGAAGGTAAAGAGTTTCTAGTTCATGTACGTAAATTTAGAGAGCTTAAACCCAATCATATTACATTTATGAATGTAGAAACAGAAAAATATGTTGCAATAAAATCAGATACTCCAATAAAGTACATACTTAAACAAGAATAAATAGCATTATGTCAGACGATTTAATTAAAGTTAAAAAAACAACAGAAGAATACGAAGTATCAAAAAGTGATTTAATCCCAGATACCGGAGATGACGCCCCTACTTGGTATAATAAAACAGCAGGCCTATTAGACAAGTTTAGAATAATACCTAGATTAGTAATGTTGGCTTACATCTTTGCATTTTATTCATCAGTAACTTGGTTTATGCAACTAACTGATCCCACAAATGCTCAAGCAATGTTTATATCAACAATAGTTGGTGCCGGTGCGGCATTCTTTGGACTATATGTTGGTAAACCAGGTGCTACACTTCCAAAAAATAAGAAATAATTCCCATTAAATACAATAACAACTTGACTTTTTGGTAAAGAGTTGTTATATTATTATTATGGCAGACTATTATGATATATTAGGGGTTAAAAAAGGCGCTTCCCAACAAGATTTAAAAAAAGCATATAAAAAACAAGCGATGAGATATCATCCAGACAAGGGTGGAGACTCTAATAAATTTCAAAAAATAAACGAAGCATACGATACACTTAAAGACCCTCAAAAGAAAGCCATGTATGACCAATTTGGTACTACTGGTAATCAAGGACCTTATTCAAGAACATATTCAACTGAAGAGTTTGAATTTCCTAATGACATAGGAGATATTTTTAATCAATTCTTTGGTGGATCAAGATCACCGTTTACTCAAAGAAGACAAAGACAAAGAAATAAAGACATAGCAATTCAAACTCAAATAGATTTAGAAGATGTAATGAATGGTAAATCATTAATTGCAACATATACACTAACAAATGGTAAGCAACAGAGTGTAAACATTGATTTACCTCCTGGAGTAGAAACAAATACCACGATGAAATTTGCAGGACTAGGAGATAATTTCATTCCAAGTATTTCTAGAGGTGATTTAATGGTAAGAATTAAAGTACGATCTCATGCAAGATGGCATAGAGATGGTGCAAATTTACATTGCGTAGAAAAAGTAAGTGTGTTTGATTTATTATTAGGAACTAAAAAGGAAATAACAACTGTAGATGGTAAAAAATTATCTATTACCATCCCTAAAGGATGTCAACCAGGTACAGTAT
>Ga0066372_10000247_pt1 | contig 19736 bp, 22 predicted proteins | sample Knorr_S15_td_250_FD_77011 | JGI IMG/M metagenome (GOLD analysis project Ga0066372, IMG submission 77011) | Marine microbial communities from Southern Atlantic Ocean transect - Knorr_S15_td_250_ad_251m_LV_A | ecosystem: Environmental > Aquatic > Marine > Oceanic | place: Southern Atlantic ocean... | reverse complement strand
TTAGCCTTTCTCTTTGCTGTCTTTTTCTTTGCAGTCTTACGTCTAGCTTTTCGTTTTGCCATTGTTAGAGACTCCCCTAGAAATTGAACATTAAATTAATTTAACAAACAAGACATCCAATACGCTACTTAAGTAGTGCATTGAAGTGGGATTATAGTCATGTTTTTCATTTTTTCTACTTTTTTTTAAATAATTTTTCTTTATTTAAAAAAAGTTGTTTATTTTTCAAAAAAAATTTAAAAAAAAACATAAAAATTTTAAAAAAAACACATTTTATTTACAAAAAATAGTCAATTTTGTTGCGCAAAAGTTACAATAATTTTGACAAAATATCGCTTGCTACGTATTGAACATCCTGCATTCCATTAATCTCAAGATATTTAACCTTAGAATCAACTTCTCTAGATAGTTTATTGTAATAATCAATTAATGGTGCTGTTTCTTTTCTATACACATCTAAACGTCTTCGAACAGTGCTTTCATGATCATCTTCTCTTTGGACAAGTTCATCGCCTGTTTCATCGTCTTTCCCTTCAATTTTGGGTGGATTAAATTCAATATGATAGGTTCTTCCTGAAGCCAAATGCACTCTTCGGCCAGACATACGCTTTATTATTTCTTTATCTTTTACTGTAATTTCAACCACATAGTCTATACTTATTCCTGATGTAGTTATTCCATTTGCTTGCGTTATCGTGCGTGGAAAACCATCAAATAAGTAACCTTGTTTACAGTCATGCTGATCAATGCGTTCTTTGACTAAATCAAGTATTAGATCGTCGGATACTAATTCTCCAGCATCCATAATTTTCTTTGCTGAGATACCTAATTCACTTCCTTCATTAATTGCTGCGCGTAACATATCTCCTGTTGAAATCTGTGGAATATTAAATTTTTGCTTTATAACGTTAGCCTGAGTACCTTTTCCTGCTCCCGGCGGCCCCAACAATATTATTCTCATTTTTCTTAAATATCCTTTAATATTTATAACGTATATTCTTGGTTATTATTCGTCAAAATAGTTCAGAAGTAAAAAAAGCGATGCAAATTAAGTTAAATAACGCAAATTCTGGTGTAAATAAAATTATCGCCTATTCAGATAACTGGTTTAAATTGAGCAATAAGGTAATACAAACAAACCTAGTTATATCTAAAAACCGTATCTGCAAAAATTTATTAACCAATAAATATCAAGATTTTACATTGCAGCACTTGGACAAACTAATATTATGGGAGCCTGAAATAATAATTATTGGTTCTGGGAAAACATTAAATTTTCCTAATAAAGAATGGGGGGATTATGTAAATAGGAAAAATATCGGGTTTGAGGTAATGGATACTGGGGCTGCCTGTCGAAGTTATAATCTTCTGATTGATGAAGATAGAAATGTTATAGCTTGTCTATTTTTAGGTAAAAACGCCTGATTTGTTAAGTAATTCTGAGAAAAGAATTATAGTAATTCTTTCGCTACCCTTGGTTCTTTGGAAGATACTTAAGAGGGTCTTCGGGCTTTCCGTTCTGTCGTATTTCAAAATGTAAGATTTTGCGCCCAGCATGATCTTGTCCCATTTTAGAAATTTTCTGACCTGCTTTAACGGTATCGCCTTCTTCAACCAAAAGTTCACTATTATACGCATAAGCGCTTAAAAACTTTTCGTTATGTTTAATAATAATAAGTTTCCCATAGCCCACTAATCCGCTACCACTATACACAATCACACCCTCAGCAGCTGCGCTAATCGACTGGCCATGTAATCCTGAAATATCTAAGCCTTTTTTTGATGTGGGAGAATTCAGCCTAACTATCTTCCCTTTAGTTGGCCAAAACCATTTTATTGCTCCAGCAGGTAGGTTCTTGCTTGATTTTTTTTCCTTAGTGGCCGTATCAGCCTGAGCTTTACGATTCTGATCTATCTTCTTTTTTTCCGAAAATCTAATGCCATCTGGTTGAGATTCTAATTTCTTAATTTGCTTATCTCGAATAGGTTTAAAGCAAATATTTTTCCCCAAACGAATAATATAAGGTGGTTTTATGTTATTCCAATTAGCTAACTCTTTATAATCATAATTATAACGCCAAGCAATTGAATACAGTGTATCTCCCCGAGTGACAACATAACAATCCCCCTTATTTTTTACTATTCTTTTTGGCGCTTTGGCTTTACTTTTAGGTTTTTTCTTTTCATCGTTTTTCCCAGATTTCGAAATATTAGGGGGAGAGTCCTTTATTTCATCGCGACTTAAAACCGGCGCGATTCCACCGCTTGAACAAGCTTGAAGCAAAATAAAAATTAATAAATAAAATAGTTTTCTGGAATAAAAAAGCATTTCATCGTTACCGACTAGCATCAATACCGGATAACATTGGGACAAAACTAACAGAGTCTAGATACTCTTCTATGTATTCATCTTGTGAACGAGTAATCAAGAGTAATTTTTGTTTTCCAGTTTCGCCAATAGGTATTATGAGACGACCACCTATAGCAAGTTGTTCTATTAATGCTTTTGGAACTCCAACGGGTGCTGCTGAAACAATAATTCCATCATATGGACCATGTGCTGGCCATCCAATATTACCATCAGAGTGTTTTGTACGAATATTACTACTATTTAACTTTTGAAATCGTTCTCGTGCTTGAATCAATAATCCATCTATTCTTTCAACAGTGTATACATATTTTGCAAATTGAGCCATTACAACAGTTTGATAACCACATCCCGTACCTATCTCTAGGACATTACCAAGCTCCTTGTTTTTTATTAATACCTCTGTCATTTTAGCTACGATGTATGGCTGTGAAATAGTTTGATTAAAACCAATGGGTAAGGCTGTATTTTCGTATGCTCTGCTTGCTAAAGCTTCATCAATAAAAAAGTGCCTGGGAATTTTTCGCATGACATCAAGTATGAGTTCAGATTCAATACCCATTTCTATTAGTGTTCTTGCAAGACGATCACGAGCCCGCTGGGACGTCATTCCAATACCGTCTAGGTCTAATGGCATTAATTAATACCCTCAACCCATTGAGATAAAGTTGTCAAAGAATGATGTCGTGTTAAGTCAATTTGAATTGGCGTAATCGATATATGTTGAGTTCGGATTGCATGAAAATCTGTCCCCTCACTAGCATCCTGTTCTGCTCCAACTGGGCCTACCCAATACACCTTTCGTCCTTTTGGATCAAAAGTTTCAATGGCGGGTTCAGATTTATGTCTATTCCCAAGACGAGTTACTTTAAAACCTTTTATCTGATCATAATTGATGTCTGGAATATTTATATTAAACAAAACATCATCTAATGGATTTTCTATAAGGGATTTTACAATTTTCTTAACGGCTAATATTGAAGCCGAATAATCGGTCGGTTTCTCCCCAGCGAGCGAAAAAGCGATTGCAGGACAACCAAGAAATCGTCCCTCCATAGCAGCTGCGACAGTACCTGAATAAAGGACATCATCGCCTAAATTAGCCCCTGAATTTATTCCACTAATTACCATATTAGGTTCTTCATCTAAGAGCCCGGTAATTGCAAGATGGACACAATCACTAGGAGTTCCATTAACATAATAAAACCCCCGCACATCTCGTTTAACATAAAGAGGAGAATCTAATGTAAGGGAATTACTGGCGCCACTACAATCTCTATCAGGCGCAACAACTGTCACCTTACCCAAAGCCTCGAGTGCTTCTGCTAAAGCAGAAATCCCTGGGGACTGATAACCATCATCATTACTTAATAAAAAATGCATAAATCTTTATAATTAAATAAAAACATGTACCCAGTTTTAGTATTTACTGCTCCTAATTCAGAAAATAAAAAAATATAGTTAAGCTAATAAAAATTCTAATAGCGCTTTTTGTGAATGTAGCCGATTACCTGCCTCTTCCCATACCATACTCTGAGAACCCTCAAGTACTTCTTCCGTAACTTCTTCACCACGATGCGCGGGTAGGCAATGCATAAAAAGAGCATCGTCTTTTGCTTGTGACATAATTTCTGAATTAACTTGATATTTTTTAAATTTTTCCTTTCTATTCTTTTGATCATTTTCTTGACCCATGCTTGCCCATACATCAGTAACAACTAAATCAGCACTATCAGCAGCCTTATATGGGTCGTGCTCTAATAAAATATTTTCTTTTGAAAATTTCAGTATTTCAGAGTCAGGAGTGAATTCTTTAGGGCAAGCAATAACTAATTGAAAGCTAAAAATTCGTGCTGCATTCATGTATGAGTGACACATATTGTTCCCATCACCCAGCCATACAACTTTTTTATTTTCAATCGAGCCTCGTGCTTCCTTATAAGTTAATAAATCAGCCAATAATTGGCATGGATGAAAACTGTCTGACAATCCATTAATTACAGGTACATCAGAATAATTTGCAAATTGTTCGAGCCGATCGTGTTTAAATGTTCTTAGCATAATACAATCAACCATTTTTGATAGGACTCTTGCAGTATCTTGGATTGATTCTCCGCGGCCAATCTGACTTCCAGTTGGAGCAAGATAAATAGCATGGCCGCCAAGCTGAGCCATTCCTGTCTCAAAGGAAACACGAGTACGTGTTGATGATTTTTCAAAAATCATTCCTAAAACACGGTTATTAAGTGTTGCCTCGAACTTCCCCTTTTTTAGCTTATTTTTTAGTTCTAAGGCGCGATTTATTATAGATTCGAGATCTGTGCGTTTTAAACTATCAAGTGTTAAAAAATGTTTTACGCTCATACTAAATGCCTTCTAAAATAGATTTTCAATTTAATAATTTTACCAAATTCTTGCCATATCATTATGATTACAGTAGATGTTTCTTAAGTACGTCAGTTAGGATAGATACTACTTGATCAGCCTCTTTCTCGCTCATAATTAATGGAGGTAACAATCTTATTACGTTACCCGATGTCACATTAATTAATAATTTATTTTCAAGTGCCTTTTTTACTAAATTAGAACATTCTTTTTCAAGCTCAATTCCTATCATAAGTCCTTTTCCGCGTATATCGACTACCCCTTGAAGTCCTTCCAATGAATTTCTAAAATTATTGAGAAGATAGCTACCAAGTTTTGCTGCATATTCATCCATCTTATTTGTTTCCAATATATCAATTACTGCTAACGCAACTCTTGAAACAAATGGACTGCCGCCAAAAGTAGAACCATGGCTACCCGGTTGAAATAATTTAGAAGATTCTCCTCTTGCCAAGCAAGCTCCGACTGGAACTCCGTTACCTAGAGCTTTAGCAATTGTTATGATATCTGGCAAAATATTCTCGTGCTGAAAAGCAAACCATTTTCCTGTTCGACACATTCCTGTTTGAACTTCATCAATAATCATTAAAAGATTATTTTCATCACAAATCGATCTTATTTTCTTTAAATAATCTTTTTTTGGTACAATTATACCGCCCTCGCCTTGGATAGGTTCGACCAAAATAGCGATGATATGTTTTTCTTTTTGAACAACAGACTCTAACGCTTCTACATCGTTATATGGTACGTGCTTAAATCCGCTTACCAAAGGTTCAAAGCCTTTATGAACTCTTGCGCTACCAGTTGCGCTTAAAGTTGCTAAAGTTCTGCCATGAAAACTATTCTCCATAACAATAATGGTTGGGTTTGATACTTTTTTCTCACTAGCATAGAGGCGTGCCAATTTTATTGCTGCTTCGTTTGCCTCAGCACCGGAATTGCAAAAAAATACATTGTCCATACCAGAGTAATTAACAAGTTTTTTAGCCAGTTCTTCTTGCATCGGTATTTGGTAAATATTTGAGGTATGAATCAAATTTGCCGATTGGTCTTCGATTATTTTGCTCAAAAACGGGTGTGAATGCCCCAATCCACAAACCGCGATACCACTTAGTGCATCAAGATAACGATCTCCTTGATTATCTATCAGCCAAGAGCCTTCGCCCTTTATAAAACTAACTGGAAGGGGGTTGTAATTGCTCATTAAGAATTTGCTCATGAAATATTTTTCCAAAAAAAACATCTACTTCTTGTAGCTAAAAATAACAAGCCCGGCAATCGCCGGGCTATGACTCCGTTTATTATATGCCTTTAGAGTGGTAAACCATGCCCATAACCGACCATACACATTAACATGGGAATTGACAGCAAGGTATTTGTTCTTGAAGCTATTAAAGCCGTATTTTTTGCCTTTGCAATTTCCTGCGCATCTGCTTTTACAATACCTAAAATTTTCTTCTGATTCGGCCAGATTAATACCCAAACATTAAACAGCATAATTGTACCCAACCAAGCACCTATTCCCATGGTAACACCCATAACCCCTCCTTTTAGCATGAACGCATCATGCAAAGTCATAGGCAAATAATAATGTAATGCAGTCGCACCAGTTATCCAGGTCAGTAATGCCCCCCAGCGAAACCACCACAATGCGCGAGGTGCCACGTACTTGTTTATGGCAGCAGGGCCAGGGCCTCCTTCATCTGCCAAAGCCTCGCCAACTGCGGGTACTTGCACAAAATTGAAATAATAAAGTAGACCAATCCAAATTACACCAAAAAAGACATGTAACCAAACAACCAGAGACCATCTTTCACCAATCGATTCTAGAACTTCACCATCATTATTTACCATTAATGCAATTACCAAGGCTAAAACAAAACCTAGGGTTATCGTTGCGCGTACCGATTTAAGTGGATTCATAAAATATCCTCCTGTGAGATAAAACTATTTTTTAATTAGAATATAAGCCATATAAGTAGTTCAGATTATACTTTCCCTGAGAATGGCTTTCATCATCTTTAACTTTGTTTATTTTAAAAATTATTAATACGTTAAGATACAATGAAAATATACCAAAAATTATAACTATTTTAGTGTTTTTTTATCAGTTCTTTTTTGATATTATTTTTTTTGTAGATACTATTCAATCAATAAAGAAGGTAAATTATGGAACCTATTATAGAACAGATAAAAAATACACTAGATATGAACCCTGTAATCATTTTTATGAAGGGTACTCCAGACCGCCCTCAATGCGGTTTTTCAATGCGAACATGTGAGGCCTTAAAAGCATGTGGCGTAGAATTTGGTTATGTAGACGTACTAGCACAACCTAAGATAAGGGAAAACTTGCCAAAATTTTCTGACTGGCCAACATTTCCTCAAGTCTTTGTAAATGGTGAATTAATTGGTGGTTGTGATATTGCTATTGATTTATTCGAAAAAGGCGAACTACAAAAAATTACAAAAGAAGCTGTTAATAAATAAGATTTAATCTAATTCACTCTCGATCCAAAGGCATTTGCCCCCGTTCTTTTCTTGAATTAATTTTAGTAGTAAGTGGTGTTGTTCTAGTTCACTCTCGGTTGGTTTTATGACAACCAAATTTCTTTGTCTGCTGTTTTTATACTGCTCTGATTTATTTTTTTCAGGATTTTCTACTTCTTTTGAGTCAAAACTAAGATCCGTCTGCCCTCCGGTCATCTTTAAATATATATCTAATAAAATTTTTGCATCTAATAAGGCGCCATGTAAATCTCGTTGCGAATTATCTACTTCATAGCGTTTACATAAAGCATCAAGACTATTTTTCTGTCCGGGATGTTTCTCTCTTGCTAATAGTAATGTATCAAAAACTGTGCAGTAATCTTCTATCTTTCCCCATTTTTTTCCTAACAATTTTAATTCGGTATTAATAAAACCGACATCGAAGGGCGCATTATGAATAATAAGTTCACTATCCTTTATAAACTCAATGAACTCCTGAGCTATATCAGAAAAGCGAGATTTACTCGAAAGAAATTCATTGCTTAATCCATGAATATTAAATGCACCATCTTCAACATCACGCTCTGGGTTAATATATTGATGAAAATTATGATTTGTTTCACATCGATCTATAAGTTCTATACACCCGATCTCAATAATTCGATGGCCTTGTTTTGGTTCAAGACCAGTAGTTTCCGTATCAAGAATTATTTGTCTCATGTTATTATCTCGTCAATTCCCTTATTCGCTAACAAATCAACACGCTCATTTTCTTGATGTCCACTATGCCCCTTGACCCAATACCATTCAATTGTATGAATACTACATGCCCTATCTAATCGCTGCCAAAGATCTTTATTTTTAACGGGTTTTTTAGATGCCGTCATCCAATTGCGTTTTTTCCAATCTTCCATCCATTTGGTTATCCCATCCATTACATACTTTGAATCCGTTGTTATCATAATTTTGCATGAGTTTGTCAACGATTCAATGCCCATAATCGCCGCCATTAATTCCATACGATTATTTGTAGTCTTCGACTCACCGCCATAAATTTCTTTTTCTGTATCGTTATATATTAATAATACTCCCCAACCTCCCGGCCCAGGATTACCACGGCATGCGCCATCGGAGTATATTTTAATTTTTTTTGGCATCACCTATTTACTATTTCTCTTGATGTCGGTTCTATAGACTCTGTCCCTAAAAGATTTTGTTTTTGTCGCCATTTCATTCTGACAGGAGTCAGGGGTGCAATACGTTTTTTTGCAACAACTATATATATACCGCCAAATATTGGGTAACAGTATTTTCCTAATCGTTCTAATGGTAAAAATTTTTTCAATAATTTTATATTGGATAAAGGTGGCGAAAAGAAAAAATACTTTACCTTTTCAATCTCAAAATCAAGCAGCGATAACCAATCTTTCATTCTCGAGACAGAAATTAAACGCCCGCCCCACGGCATCTTATCCCACCAACAAAAAAGAATATGCCATAGCCCCCACAAACTAAAAGGATTAATACCTATAATAACAGCATAACCCTCTGGAATAAGAATTCTCTCTATCTCTCTCAATAATTTATGCGCGTCTTTGGAATATTCTAAGATATGGGGTAACAACACCACATCAATGCTATCCATCGTAATCGGCAAATCCTCTGCGGTTGTTCGAATTGACATATTTATTTTCTTATTAGTTTCGCTATCTTCTAAAAAAAGAACTGTCTTATTAGAAATACGAGATGAATTAAGAAAATTCAATTCTGCGGTGTATCCAAATTGCAATATATGATAGCCAAATAATCTAGGGAGAATATTTTCTAGTTGTTCATTTTCTAAAGAAAAAACCACTTTCCCCAATGGGCTCCTAAACCACACCGAAAGTTTGTCTCTTAATGTTAATTCATTTAAGCTTTTGGGTTTCATGCGGCAGCTATTTTCCATCAAACTCACAAAATTATGTTAGAGATCATACCTGTAACTGCTTTAAAGGATAACTATATTTGGCTGCTGGAAAATAAAATAAATCAGCATGCTGTAATAGTTGACCCTAGTGAACATGAGCCAGTTTTAGAATCTATTAAAACTAGGGGCTTGATTCCTGTCGCAATACTTATAACCCATCACCACTGGGATCATGTGGGAGGTATTGGTGGTTTAACAAATGAATATGACATTCCTGTATATACACCAAAAAATGAGGTTGTTAAGGGGAGTACAAACCCTGTAGGTGAAGGAGATATCATTAATTTATCGGAATTAAGCCTAAATATTAGCATTCTAGACGTTCCTGGACACACATCTGGAGCCGTAGCGTATTACACCGAGAATATGGTATTTAGTGGCGATACGTTGTTTACAGCTGGTTGTGGGCGTTTATTTGAAGGCTCTCCAAAAGAAATGTATCGTTCTCTAATGAAAATAAAAGGGTTTCCCGATGATACGCTTATATATTGTGGGCATGAATATACGATTTCTAATCTCAAATTTGCATCTATTGTTGAAAAAAATAACGAATCGATAAAAAAACGCCTAGATATGGCACTGCAAACAAGAGAACTGAACCAACCTACGGTACCGGCTAACTTGGAAATTGAAAAACAAACAAACCCCTTTTTTCGTTGTGAAGAAAAATCTGTTATAAATGCTGCGTCAACATGGGCAGGAAGGATACTGAATAATCCTGTTGAAGTTTTTGCTACAATACGCAGTTGGAAAGACTCAATCTAGAATCTTAAAGATTCCTAATCTTGCTCAAATTAAATATAAAAATGAGATATATAACAATAACTTATTACATTTTATTAATGCTATTTATTTCAAATGGCTGCTCTTATATTAGTAAAACTGATGAGAGTAAGTCTGAAATAACAAGTCAATCTATTGATATTGAAAAACAAGATGTTTTGGAATCTGAAAAATTGCAATCGACCGAGGACCTTGAAAAATCTCTTGTTAGCGAAGTTTCTGAACAAAAAACATACGATAATTTATGGAATATGATTCAGGATGAACTTGTCCTGGAAGGCAATGCAAATCGAAAAAAAGTCAAAGATAGGATCGCATGGTTTGGTCGAAACCAACAATATGTTGATCGTGTGGTTAAACGTGCGGAGCCATATCTATATCATATCGTAACAAAACTAAAAGAACGTAATATGCCACTTGATTTGGCTTTATTGCCAATTGTGGAAAGTGCTTACCAGCCTTTTGCTCACTCACCAAGCAGAGCATCTGGTATTTGGCAATTTATACCAAGTACTGGTAAGCGTTATGGGCTAAAGCAAAACTGGTGGTATGACGGTCGTAGAGATATTGTCGCTTCAACAAATGCGGCACTCACCTATTTAGAGGCCCTTCATAAAAGATTCAATGGTAACTGGTTTCATGCTCTTGCCGCATATAATTCTGGTGAAGGTAACGTTGAACGAGCAATCAGAAGAAATAAAAAAATAGGTAAAAAAACTGATTTTTGGTCATTACGCCTACCCCCGGAGACACGAAGTTATGTACCTAGTTTATTAGCAATAGCAGAGGTACTTAGAAATAACGACAAGTACAACATTAATTTTAAGAATATACCAAATAGACCTTACTTCGAAATTATTGATGTAAAAAGTCAAATCGACCTTGCAACAGTTTCTGTATTATCTGGCTTATCAATTGATGAAGTTTATATTCTAAATCCTGGTTTTAATCGTTGGGCAACCGACCCTAGCGGTCCTCACCGAATACTAATTCCGATTAAGATAGCAGAAAATTTTAAAAATAAATTAACTACACTACCAAAATCAGAACGTGTTGTTTGGAGGCAACATATCGTACAAAAAGGTGAATCATTAGGTCTAATAGCAGAACATTATAAGACTAGCGTAAGTACTATAAAAGAAACTAATCGCTTAAGGAGTAACATGATCCGAGAAGGAAGTTCATTGCTCATTCCAACTGCAAAAAAACCAAACAAATTTTATTCTTTAAGTATCGATGCAAGAAAATTTAGAGGGTTAAAAACAAGTGATGGGAAACGCTATACGTATATAGTAAAACGTGGAGATAATCTTTGGGATATAGGACGTCATTATGGGAAAAGCGTTAATCAACTTGCTAAATGGAATGGTATATCGAAGAAAAGTTTCTTAAGGCCTAAACAAAAATTAATAATTTGGATAAATGACGAGACTCATGCCAAAAATAAAAATGTAGTACAAACAACAACTACACATAATGGATCATCAACAGAATATACAGTAAAAAAAGGTGACTCTTTATGGTTAATAGCAAGAAGATTTGATATCCATGTGACAGATCTTCTGGAATGGAATAATTTAAGAAAGAATAGGCCGCTTCAACCTGGGCAAACTCTTATTATAAGAAGAAATATTACTGGGGCTTGATTCAAGCTAATTAGAAAATACTTATAAAGCAATACAAGACTTGATGGAAAATAATATTTATACAAGTTTTGATCAACAAAAAACACTTTTCTCTGCACTACTCGACGCAAGTAATAACTTTGGCAAACAATATGAAATTATTGAAGATATTTACCGAAAACCAACAAACTATAGAAAAATAATTTTACAAAGCATCTTATTAAGTATTAATCTAAAGAAACAAACTAATGTATCTGAATATATTGGTGTTATGCTTCCAAATTCAATCGCATTATCAGTATTATTTTTTGCTTTGCAGTTCATTGGAAGAGTGCCTGCTATGCTTAATTTTACTTCAGGCTCGTTTGCAATTAAAAGGGCTTGTCAAACTGCGCAAATAAAAACCATTTACACATCAAAAGCTTTTATTCAAAAAGCAAAATTTGAAAATCCTATTAAGGAACTTGAAAAGGAATGCAAAATTTTTTATCTAGAAGACATAAAAGAAAAAATTAATCTAAAGTCAAAAATTTCAGCATTTTTAATTTATCTAAATGTTGAAAGATATTATAACAAACAAAGTATTGCAAAAACTCCAGAATCAGCGGCAGTTGTTCTATTTACATCTGGATCAGAAGGCCATCCAAAGGGTGTTGTATTATCACACAGAAATCTTTTATCTAATTATGCGCAGGTAAAATGCCATATTGAATTCGGTACATCTAATATTCTATTTTGCTGTCTACCTTTATATCATTCGTTTGGACTCAATGCTGGCTTCTTAATGCCCCTATTTGGCGGTTCAAAAGTTTTTCTTTACCCAACCCCATTAGATTATCGCATTATTCCTGAACTCATTGGCAAACTTAAAGCTACAATTCTTTTTGGGACAAACACCTTCTTTAAGGGCTATGCGAATTATGCCAATTCAAATGATTTTAAAACATTAAAATATATTGTTGCTGGTGCTGAAAAGTTACATAAAGATACAATATCGCTTTGGCAGAAAAAGTTTAACCTATTAATTTTGCAGGGGTATGGTGTCACTGAAACAAGTCCTGTTATATCAGTCAATAATTTAGATAAAAATAAAGAAGGTACAGTTGGCTGTATTATGGATGGCATGAATTATTACATTAAAATTGTAGAAGGCATTAACAAAGGCGGTCATCTTGTAGTAAAAGGACCAAATATTATGCTGGGTTATTTGCTCCATGATAAACCTGGAAAAATACAGCCTCCTTCAACTGAGAAAGGTTTGGGTTGGTATGATACTGGAGATATTGCTGAAATCGATGATGAAAGATTCATAACCATATTAGGTCGGGCAAAAAGGTTTGCTAAACTTGGAGGTGAAATGGTGTCGCTAACAGCTGTTGAAGAATTAGCTGCACTTACCTGGCCAGAAACAAAGCACGCATCAATTTCTATAGTTGACTACAAAAATAGAGAAAGAATCGTACTGGTAACGGAAAATAAAAAAGCCAGGCATTTAGAACTGCAAAAAATTGCGAAGAAAAATAAAATAAGCGAACTTACTGTACCTAAAAAAATAATTACAACATTAGAAATACCAATATTAGCTACGGGTAAAATTGATTATGTGAATCTCGAAACATTGGTTAAGTCAGAAATAAAACGTGAGGGTATAAAATGAAAGAGCTTGAACAATATATTCGTAACATACCAGATTTCCCTGAACCTGGTATACAATTTAAAGATATTACTCCGTTAATTAAAGAACCAAAGATATTGAAACTTTCAGTAAAAAAATTAATTGCGCCTTTTCTTAATGAGAAATTAACAGCAATAGCCGGAATGGAGGCACGGGGGTTTATTTTTGGAAGTCTTGCAGCGTGGGAATTAGGTATTAGTTTTATACCATTACGTAAACCACATAAATTACCTTATAATGTTGAAGCTCTCTCCTACGATCTTGAGTATGGATCAGCCGCATTAGAAATACACGTCGACGCATTAGGGAAAAATGATCGAGTATTACTTGTTGATGATCTGATAGCAACCGGAGGAACTGCAGCCGCAAGCTGTAAGTTAATAGAAAAATTAGGGGCAAAAATTATGGGTTGTGCTTTTATTATAGAACTCGATTTTCTTAATGGTCGAGATAAACTCTCAAAATACCATATCCATTCACTCATTCATTACTAATTAATCATGCCTTAATCATACTAAATTAGCCCACCATTAATGTTAATGGATTCTCCTGCTAAATAAGATGATTCTTCTGATGCCAAAAAAAGTACCGCCTCTGCAATATCACGAGGCGTTGCAAAACGCCCTAACGGTATCTCTGCGAGCCGGTCTTCATAAAAACCCTTTTCCATATAATTTTCGGCAAATGCAGTTTCTACCCAACCGGGTGCAACCATATTGACACGAATCATAGGACCTACAGTTTTCGCAAAAGCTCTTGTAAATCCCAATATACCTGATTTTGCTGTAGCGAAAATTTGAGGGTTAATGCCATGAAATCCGTGTATAGCTAAATCCCAACCCATATTTACAATTACGCCATGTCCTTGCTTTCCCATTGTTTCTGCAATAGACCAGCAAGCATTAATTGTCCCTTTTAGGTCAGTCTCAATTAATTTCTCTAATTTCTCATCTGTGCCTATAGTTGCCTCTTCGCCGGTAAGAATATCAGCGCCAGCATTATTAACCCAAACATCAATTTTGCCAAATTTATCAATCGCCTCCTTAATTAATTTGTTAATTTCATTCTTCTTAGACATATCCGCTTGAATAGTTATGGCTTGCCTACCTATCGACTTAATATTGTTAACTACTATTTCTGCGTTTTCCTTTGATGTTAAATAATTAACAACGACATCAGCTCCTTCAGAAGCAAATAATTCTGCAATACTAGCGCCTATCCCAGTACTCGCCCCCGTAATAACAGTAATTTTATTTTCAAGACGTTCCATAATTTTATATAGTCGTATATCTTTGATGAGCTATTTTAACGACAAAACTTGATTCTATCATGCTTGAAATTGCAGTTGTTATTCCAACCTATAATCGCATCACATCCATAGAGCGGACGGTAGACTCAGTCCTAAATCAATCACTTGCGGTAAATGAAATAATTATTATTGATGATGGTTCAAATGATGGAACTAAAGAACTAATTAAAACAAGATATCCTCAGATAAACTATATTTACCAAAGCAATAAAGGGGTCAGTTCTGCTAGAAATAAAGGAGTAAATAAAACAAATTGCAATTGGATTGGATTTCTAGATTCTGATGATACTTGGGAACCAAACAAAATTGAAAAACAAATAGAAGCGATAAAAAATAATCCTAATAGCTTAATTTGTCATACTAATGAAACTTGGTATCGAAATGGGAAAATTCTTAAACAACAAGATAAACACAAAAAGTATGGGGGGCATATTTTCAATTACTGTTTACCGTTATGTATTATTTCGCCCTCTTCAGTAATGATTCATAAAAGAATATTTAATGAAATTGGTTTATTTGATGAAAAATTATTAGCCTGTGAAGATTATGATATGTGGTTACGTATTTGCTGCAAATATCCTGTATTATTTATCGATGAAACATTAACAAATAAATATGGCGGGCATAAAGATCAATTGTCTAAGAAATACTGGGGGATAGATCGTTTTAGAATAATTGCATTAGAAAAAATTATAAAATCAGCGTGTTTGGATACTGAACAACAAAATCTAGCAATAGACTCATTGCTAGATAAGGTTAATATTTTTCTAAAAGGTTGTGAGAAATATGGTGAAAATGAATATTACGAAAGATTTAAAAATATAAAATATCAGTATGCTTAATAAATTAAAAAACTATTATAAAATCTCAGAAATGCTACATACGTCTGCGCAACCTACTGTTGATCAATTCTCAATCATTAAAGATAGTAATATTGAAGCTATAATTAACCTTGCAAAAACTGATTCGCCAGATGCTATCGAAAATGAAGCTGAAATTGTTAATAAAAACGCTATGGACTATATTCATATTCCAGTAGATTTTGAAAAACCATCTACCAATGAATTGGAGTCGTTTTTTAATACTATGGAACAATTCTCTGATAAAAATGTACTTGTTCATTGCGCATATAATTGGCGTGTCTCTTGTTTTATTTACTTATACAGAGTAGTAAAAAAAAATGTGCTAAAAGAAATAGCCGAAAAAGATATGCTAAATGTATGGCAACCAAACAAGAGATGGCAGTCCTTCATAAATAATATTGAAAAGAGACGTGAAAAATAATGGCAGTACATATTTTTTGTGCCCTTTCCTGTGAAGCTAAACCTATTATTGATAATTTCAATCTTATTAGATTAAATGAGTTTGATCTATTTAAGATATACCAATCTATAGATAAAGAAACTAGTCTAATAATCACCAATATCGGAAAAGTTAATGCTGTTGAAGCAGTGACCTATCACCATGACAACATAAAAACTTCTGAATATGATATCTGGCTTAACATTGGTATTGCGGGGCATGAAAATATATCAATCGGTGAAATCAGAATAATCAATAAAATAGTTGATCATGAAGATCAATCATGCTGGTATCCGCAGATTATTTTTAATCCGCCATGCAATTGCATTGATTTAATTACATTAGGAAAACCTTCTGCTGAATATCAGTCTTGTCTATATGATATGGAAGCATCAGGTTTTTATTTTGCTGCCACGAAATACGGCACGTTAGAATTAATTCACTCTCTAAAGATTATTTCGGATAATAATAAAGCGCCAATATCAAAAATTAATAAAAACGATGTCAGTAATCTAGTTAAAAATAAAATAAATACGATTAATAAGATCTTGAATGAACTTAGATTATTATCTAGTGAAATTAAATCTACGAATAAACAACCGAGAGATTATGAAAATTTTTTAAAGAAATGGCATTTTAGTCAAACTGAAAAATATCAACTCCTAAATTTATTACAAAAACATGATGTACGTTTTCCGGAAAACAATTTTTCAGAAATTTCTGAAACTCTAAAAACAGGAAAACAAGTACTTAAAAAATTACGAGATAAATTAAATAAAACAGATTTTTCTTTACAATAATATGATAAATACAATCTATATTGAAAAAGAAATTGCTAATCATCCTCGAACTAAGATGTTGATTGAACGTTTTCCGAATGCGGCAAAAATAACTTGTGAACGATATACGGAAATATTTAATCGCAAAGCTCAAAACTTTAGATTACAAAAGAAAAATCCTGCGCTGATCCTGGCAAAAAAATATAAGAATATGGTTCTTAAGGCGCCAAATCACTATGGGATCGGTGCTGAGCATAATTATTATTTTTCGCACATGTTAAATTGTATCTATGATTGTCGTTATTGTTTCTTACAAGGTATGTTTCAGTCCGCGCATTATGTTTTATTTATTAACTATGAGGATTTTATTAACGAAATAAAGCTAATATTAAAAAAACATAGCCGCGAGAATGTTCATTTCTTTTCTGGCTATGATTGTGACAGCCTTGCTTTAGACTCTATTTCAGATTTTACAAAATTTTTTATGCCATTCTTCGAATTAAACCCTAGTGGTTTAATTGAATTAAGAACAAAAAGCACACAAATAAGACCTTTATTAAGAATATCTCCTATTAATAACTGTGTTGTCGCTTTTAGCTTTACCCCAAATAAAATATCATCAACTTTGGAACACAAAACGTCTTCAGTAGCGAGACGATTAGAAGCGATTATAGAATTACAAAAAAATGGCTGGCAGATTGGTTTAAGATTCGACCCTCTTATCTACACAAAAGATTTCTTTATTGAGTATGAAGAGTTATTTGATAGTATTTTTTCAAAAATTAACTCCAAGTTACTGCATTCAGTTAGTTTAGGCGGCTTTCGTCTGCCAAAAAATTACTTTCGAAAAATCGAAAAGCTCTACCCTGATGAAATACTCTTAACTTCGCCATTAACTGAAAAAAATAATGTACTCTGTTACCCAGATGATATACAAGATAATATGTTTAGCTTTTGTGAGAAAACGATTGGACAATATGTTTCGCCAGAAAAGTTCTTTCCTTGTTATGAAGTAATTTAAAGCTTGTTATAAATCTCGCCACCTTTTTCTTTAAATTCTTTAGACATATCATCCATGCCTTTTTCTAATACGTTATCAAGATTCTTTAATCCTTGTTTGGCCGCATAATCTCTAACATCTTGAGTGATTTTCATTGAACAAAAATTAGGGCCACACATTGAACAGAAATGTGCAGTTTTATGTCCTTCCTTTGGTAATGTTTCATCATGAAACTCACGTGCACGATCAGGATCTAGTCCAAGATTAAATTGATCTTCCCAACGAAATTCAAAACGTGCTTTTGATATTGCGTTATCTCTAAGTTGTGCAGCAGGGTGGCCTTTTGCTAAATCTGCGGCATGTGCAGCAATTTTATAAGTAATAATGCCCTCCTTAACATCATCTTTATTAGGTAGGCCTAAATGCTCCTTAGGAGTCACATAACATAACATTGCGGTACCATACCAACCAATCATGGCGGCACCAATTGCTGATGTAATGTGATCATATCCAGGAGCAATATCTGTTGTTAGTGGCCCTAACGTGTAAAACGGTGCTTCTTTACACTCTTTCATCTCTAGATCAACGTTTTCTTTTATCATGTGCATTGGAACATGGCCCGGCCCTTCAATCATAGTCTGAACATCATGCTTCCATGCTATGTTTGTTAATTCACCAAGTGTTTTTAATTCTGCAAATTGAGCCTCATCATTCGCATCAGCAATTGAACCTGGCCTTAATCCATCTCCTAAAGAAAATGAAACATCATAAGACTTCATGATTTCACAAATTTCTTCAAAATGAGAATAAAGAAAATTTTCTTTATGATGAGCTAGACACCACTTAGCTAGAATTGAACCGCCACGCGAAACAATACCGGTAACACGTTTCGCTGTTAAAGGAATATATGGCAGACGTACGCCTGCATGAATTGTAAAATAATCAACACCCTGCTCTGCCTGCTCAATTAGAGTATCTTTGTATATTTCCCATGATAGCTCCTCGGCTTTTCCGTTTACTTTTTCCAATGCTTGATAAATTGGTACTGTACCAATTGGTACAGGCGAATTTCTAATAATCCATTCTCTCGTTTCATGAATATTTTTACCGGTAGAAAGATCCATAACATTGTCAGCGCCCCAACGAATGGCCCATGTCATTTTTTCAACTTCTTCCTCAATTGATGAACTGACCGCAGAATTACCAATATTGGCATTAATTTTCACCAAAAAGTTACGGCCAATGATCATTGGTTCTGATTCAGGATGATTAATATTGGCGGGTATAATTGCCCTACCTGCAGCCACTTCATCTCTTACAAATTCTGGCGTAACCTCTTCAGGGAATTTACTTGACCATGGAATACCGTAATGGAATTCAGAGAGACTAGTATTTCTGTATTCACTTAAGCGTTGATTCTCGCGAATAGCAATAAACTCCATTTCCGGGGTAATAATTCCTTTTCTTGCATAATGCATCTGACTAACATTTTTACCTAATTTAGCTACACGATGTTTCGAAGTAGCGGCATAGCGTAATCTTTTCAATTCAGGATCATTTAGGCGCTTTAAACCATACAGAGACGAAGGACCATCTAATTGCTTAGTGTCTTTACGTTCATCAATCCATTGCTTTCTTAGTGGCTTTAAGCCTTTTCGAATATCAATTGTCGCATCTGGATCTGTATATGGGCCTGATGTGTCATATACAGTGATCGGAATATTTTTATCGAGCCCATCTTTAGTTTGAGTTGGAGCACACAAAATTTCTCTCATGGGAACAGATACATCTGGACGAGACCCTGCAACATAAATTTTCTTTGAATTTGGAATGGGTTTTACTATTCCTTCGTCGACTGTTGCAGTTCGACTTAATATGGAATCAGAAATTGCGCTCATATTAACCTCTTTAATTAAATAAAAAACAGTGAAAAGGCGCGCAAAATATTTGATCACTTGCTTCCCTACGCTGGTACTAACCAGATCAGGTCAAGGGTAAATCTCAGCCAAATTAGGCGCCCCTAGCTATCTGACATGCTATATAATACGGTC
>Ga0066372_10000246_pt1 | contig 19753 bp, 18 predicted proteins | sample Knorr_S15_td_250_FD_77011 | JGI IMG/M metagenome (GOLD analysis project Ga0066372, IMG submission 77011) | Marine microbial communities from Southern Atlantic Ocean transect - Knorr_S15_td_250_ad_251m_LV_A | ecosystem: Environmental > Aquatic > Marine > Oceanic | place: Southern Atlantic ocean... | reverse complement strand
CAATAGTTGATTTGTGTTTATAGGAAGATCTCCACTAAGAATAAGTTTTGCCGGAGGTGGAACGGATTTGGAAGAATATCATAATAAATTTGATGGGTATTCTATTTCTTCCACCATCAACAAATACACTTACGTTATTGCTAAACTAAGAAACGATGACAAGCTACAGGGATTTTCACCAGATTTTGCTTCACATTTACCCCCAAAAAAACACCATCCAAAATCTGTTCAAGGTCATGAAATTGTTCTTGTGGGATTGAAAGAAATGAATTTTAAAAAAGGAGTTGACATGTATTTAGCTACCGACGTCGAACCAAATTCAGGATTAGGTGCGTCTTCATCATTGACAGCAAATTTTGTTAATCTAATAGCTCATATTCAGAGAAAAAAAATGAGTAAAAACAAAATTGCGATGAAAGCATACTTTATTGGCCATAATATATTGAAGTGGGGAATAGGAAAACAAGACGAGTTTGCTGCTGTATTTGGTGGTTTTAATTTACTAAAATTCACAAAAAACAAAGTTCACGTTTATCCAATATCAATTAAAAAATCCACACACAAAGAACTGCAAGAAAAATCTCTATTGTTTCATCTTGGTAATAGAAAGCATTCTGAGGGTATTCTAAAATCACAAATTGCAGACATAAAAAAATCCAATAAAAAAACAATTACATCTTTACATAAAGCTAAGGGATTAGCTTTGGATATGAGAGATGCATTAAAGATGAATGACCTTACAAGATTTTCTCAAATTCTAAAAGAAGGATGGGATGTAAAGAAAAATTATACCACAGGGATTAGCAACCCAAGAATAGAAGCTATTAGCAAGAAGACATTTTCTAGTGGAGCAACTGCACTAAAGGTTACAGGAGCCGGAGGAGGAGGGCATTTGTATGTATTTGCAGAGCCAAAAAAACACTCTCAAATAATCAAAGAATTAACAAAAATTGGTGTGCGAAAAGTTAATTTTCAATATGAGAATACAGGGGCTACAGTTTTTACTTTAAATAATCTATAAAATCTAAATCCGTAATGAGTAAAGAAAAAGTTCAAAATTATCTGGATCTACAAGTCAAATCTATTTCTGCTTTAAAAAATTCTTCTAAGACTTTGATAGAAATTTATGATACAATAATAAATGCGAGAGACAAAAATATGCAGATCTTTGTTATGGGTAACGGAGGTAGTGCTTCTACAGCGTCCCACTTTGTGTCAGATTTATTAAAAACCAGCATAACAAATGAAAATAATAGATTAAAGGCAATGTCTCTTTCAGACAATATTCCTGTTTTATTAGCATGGTCAAATGATGTATCATACGATAAGATTTTTTCTAGTCAATTAGAAAATTTTCTTCAGAAGGATGATGTTGTGATTGGTATTAGTGGAAGTGGTAATTCAAAAAATGTGTTAAATGCAATTGAGTTTGCCAATCAAAAACAAGCTGTTACAATAGGCCTAAGTGGAAAAGGAGGAGGTAAATTATCTGAATTAGCAAAAATAAACCTAACTGTACAAAGTGATGACATGTTAACAATAGAAACAATGCATCTTTTAATTTGCCATTTGATTACAACATTAATTAGATCTGACGGCACGCCAAAATTTTCTTATTAATTAAATGACAAAAGCAATTTTCCTTGATCGTGATGGAGTGATAAATCAAGAAAGAAAAGATTATGTTAAAAAATTAGACGAATTTAAAATTCTTGATAAGATTGCAGATGCAATAAATATCATAAAAAGTCATGGCTTCTTGGTAATAATTATTACAAATCAATCAGCTATTAATAGAAAATTACTTTCGGTGGAAACTCTAAATAAGATTCATGAAAAATTACAATCTTACTTAGAAAAATATGGCACATCATTTGACGGAGTATATTTTTGTCCACATACACCATCTGAAAATTGTGAATGCAGAAAACCCAAAGCAGGTTTACTGTTGCATGCAGCTGAAGATTATAATATAGATATGAAAAATAGTTTTTTCATTGGAAATTCAATTACGGATATAGAGGCTGCAGATGCAGCAGGGTGCAAAGGAGTTTTACTAGAAGAAAACAAGTCGCTTTTGGAAGCAATAAAAAGCTTATTTGCTAGTTTTTGAATGAATAAAAGATATTCCGGAATCAATATCACAAAATTCCATCCCGATTAAATTTTCTAGTTTTGTTGCATCTAGGCACCCATATTTTGGCCTAGGCGCCATTTGTTTTTTTTCTGATGTTAGTGTTGGCAAAACAAGTTTCTTATTCAGTTGAAATTTTTCTGCAAGTTTTATTGCAAAATCATAACGATTTATACAAGTTTTCCCTGAAGCATGAAATAACCCAGATAAATCAAGTTCAATAATTTTTCTTAAAGCCATTGATAAATCATCTACTAAAGTCGGAGTGTTATATTGATCAGTAAAAGCTGTTACAGGAAGATTATTTTTCAAATTTTCAATAACCCAATTAGTAAATCGTGAGCGTTTTTGCCGACCATATATGACAGTGGTACGTAAAACTACATTTCTATCATTTTCGTTGAGAATAATTTTTTCGGCGTCAAGCTTAGTTTGACCATAGTAGCTTAAGGGATTGGGCACTTCAGATTCAGAATATTTTTGATTTTTTTTACCATCAAAGACCGCATCTGTAGAAAAATATATTAATTTTGAATTAGTTTTGTTACAAATTTTTGTTATGTCTCTAGTAATTTTAACATGTAGTAAACTAGATAACTCATGATTAGTTTCACAGAAATCTACGCTTGGAAATGCAACTGTATGAATTACTGTTTCAGGTTTTATTTTATTTATATATTCAGAAATTTTATTTCTATCTTTAATCAGATCTATTTTTTCAAATATGTTATTAGATTTGCTTTCTGAAGTATTATGTAATGTTACAAATATTTCAGAATCTTTTGGTACATAGTCGATGAAAGTACTTCCTACAAGACTAGAACCTCCTATAACTAAAATTTTTTGTGACATTATTACTTTTTAATTATATTCCACTTCTTCCAATCATAGTCATCATATGATACATCATGTTCATCACGATTGTTAGGTTTCCAAGAAGGGCTTACTAATGCAAGAATTATGCTTGGTTCATTTGAAAGATTGATGTGTGCTGATGAACGATTTTTTGGTATTTCCACAAGTATAGGTTCTTCCTCACTAGATTCAATTTCTAGGTACTTGCCAGAGTTTTCCTTTATAACAAAAACAACTTTGCCCTTTATACAGACATAGTAACTGTGTCTAATTATATGGAGATGTGGTCCCTTGATTTCTCCAGGATTCACACTAGTAATATAGACCATTTCAGGTTGAACTGAAATTGTTTTGTCCCAGTTACGCCAGATAGGAATTAAAAAACCATTAACGCTTTGATCTATGATACGTTTAGTTGCATGTTTTTCTAATTTGTATGTTCGAATTTTAGATTCAGCCATGAGCAATTATGAAATATTCTTGTTTTAATATATTTTTGTCAGTGTCGACCAAGAATCACTTACATCCTATAACAATGTATTATTTATCATCAAGTTTTTTGAATCTTGAGGATTATTCAATAAATATTTGTACCATTCTACCGTTTTTGTTTTGATATTATCAGATATAGTACCATCTACCAATGCTTGATAAATCTCTATTGACCCATTTTTTATTCCATAGTCAGTTGTGAAATCAAGAATAGTTTTAATTTTTTCAAAAGATGCAAAATATGATCTGTGATCGTTTGTTCCCTGAATGTTTATTTTACAAGATTCGTCTATAGAGTCAACAATCTTGTTTGCTAAATCTCCCATTGTGAAATTTTGATCATCAGAACCAACATTAAATATCTGACCGTTAATTTTATCCTTCGATGCATTGATTATTGTAAGATATGCTTTTACAGCATCTTTTATAAAAATAAAAGGTCGTTTGTTTTCCTTTCCACTAACAGATATTTCCTTTTTGGAAAATAAATCAAGAACCATTTTGTTGACGGCTGTATCAAATCGCATTCTAGGAGATATTCCATAAATGCTAGAAAATCTTAATACAGTTACTGTAAAATTATCATCATTAAGTAACAAATTATCAATTTCAGCATTATGATTAGCTTTTGAATATGTTGTAAGCGGTTTTACAGAAGAGTTTTCATTTGCAACATTATCTTGTTGACCATATATACTTGCACTAGAGGCTAAAACATAATGTCCTACCCCATTTTCTTTACTTAATCTAGCAATTCTGTTTCTTCCTTTATGGTTTATCTCAAATGTTTTTTGGGAATCTAAATCTCCTACAGGATCATTGGATAATGCAGCTAGATCTAAAACTATATCAACGCCTTCAAAAATTTTTGAGTTTACCCATCTAATATCATCATTAATTAATTCCAGATTTCCTTTAAATTTTTGTTGAGATAAGAATTCTCTGCCAAAAAAAAATCTATCAAGACACTTAACATTATAATTATAATCAATTAATTTGGGGATTAAAACAGAACCAACATAACCTGCTCCACCAGTTACCAAGATAGTTTTGGGCACGACAGCAAATTCAAATATTCTAATTAATAATAATTTAACTATGATGCATAAAAACTATGAATTGTTTTAAATTAGTTTAAAATTTCATGATTATATTGATACCGAAAATTCTTTTTTGGATAGAAGGCGCGACTATACACTTTGGAATTGCAAAATTCCTACAAGAAAAATTAGACTGTCATTTGTATGGCATTATAGATGTAAATTCTGAAAAAGAATTTTTTGAGAAACAAAAAATAGTGGATTTTAAGAAAATTTGGTTTTATAGAGATGAAATCATTAGGAGAAATAGTATAGAGCCTGGATATCTAAAAAAAACTGAGGAGGAATACAAAATCGATTTGTTGAAGGTCGTATATAGTGATGTTTGGTTTCACAAATACAATGATTATTACAAATATTCATTTGAAGAAATAGTAAAAATTTTGGAAAATGATTGTATGTTTTTTGAACGAGTTTTAGATGAAATTGAGCCAGATTATCTGGTGATTAGAATGTCAGATGCAAGTCATATGGAATTGTTACAAATGTTATGTAAAGCTAAGGGCATTAAAATTTTAACTCTAGGACCTTCTAGACTTGGATATAGATCATTAATATCAGATCATGTAGATCGTTTTGATAAAAATCATTCAATAGATAATGAATCTACTAAAGATTATACTTTTAACGATGTTTTAAAATTAATAGAAGGAACTAGTAAACAAGAAGCTGAAGAAAGGAAAAAATTCAAAGCAAATAAGATAGGATGGATAAATGGAGTTATACATTTTTTATCATTAATACTTAATCCAGAATATTCAAAATATTACCGACACTTTGGAATGAATTTATTCAGTGTGATAAAAAATGAAATAAAATCAGCATGGAAAAGAAAACGTGGTGAGAAATTTATTGATAAAAATTTAAGAAAAAATATCACAGAGGGAAAATTTGTTTACTTTCCACTGCATCTTGAGCCAGAAAGAACAACTAGAATAGCATCACCATTCTTTGCTAATCAACTTGAGATTATTCGAAACGTTGCAAAATCAATACCTATTGATCACGAATTATTTGTAAAAGAGCATCCTATGCAAAAATTAAAGGATTGGCGCGAGATTTCATTCTATAAAGAGATTATACAAATGCCTAATGTTGAATTATTTCATCATTCAGTATCTAGTCACGAAATGATTGAGAAATGTTCACTTGTAATGTCAATCAACGGAACTTCGGCTATGGAGGCTGCATTTTATTGTAAACCATCAATAATTTTTGCAGATACAATATTTTCCGAACTTCCATCAGTTTTAAAAGTTAATTCTTGGGAAGAATTACCAGATTTAATAAGAAATGCATTAATAACAAAAATTAATTTTTCTGATATTAGTAAATTTCTCAATAAGCTTGTTAAAAATTCATTTGAAATAGATGAATTAAAGCTTGAATTGAAATTTTTGGACAGATTTTATTATGGAGGGTATTTATTAGATTCAAAAATTTCAGAGGAAGATGTACGCTCATTCTTAGAAGAAAATAAAGATGAACTTAGTATTTTAGCTGATGCGCATTTGAAATATATTTAAAAATCCTAGATGAATATATTAAAATGACAAATATATCTATAAAATTCTCAGTAGCAATTAAGGTAATACTTAAAATAAAAAACTGGACCTGCCCAATTTTACATTATTTTAATATAAAAAATGATGGGTGTGTAGCTAAATTTAGAAATGGAACCAAATGTATAATTAGAGATAAAAGTGACGCAGTAGTTTTTCTGGAAAATTTTTTTCTTAATGCCTATGACCTAGAAAAAGGATTTGATATAAAAGAAAATGATGTGATCATTGACGTTGGTGCGCATGTTGGCTATTTCACAATATATGCTGCACAAAAAGCCAAAAATGGAAAAATTATATCTTTTGAGCCATCAAAAGAATCTTTCCAAGTTCTAGAAAATAATTTAAAAATTAATAACATACAAAATGTAATTGGAGAAAATCTAGGAGTTAGAAGCAAAAGTGGAGACTCAATTCTGTACATTGATAAAAATCATGAAATAGGAGACTCTATGTTTTCCAATGATGAGGATTTAACTAAAGAAAATGTTCAAGTGACATCAATTCCAGAAATAGTAAAAAAACATAAAATTGAATCAATCGATCTGTTAAAATTAGATTGTGAAGGGGCAGAATATGAGATAATTTTAGAATTACCATCATCCATTCTAAATACGATAAAAAGAATTGCTATGGAAGTACATGAAATTGAAAATCATTCTATTTCTGATATTGAAAAATTTTTAACAAAAAATAATTTTCAAGTGAAAAGAAAATATTTGCTATCCGAGAAAAAATTTTCAAACAAAAAATATTCTACAATTTGGCCAATGATATATGCAATTAACCAGAATTTTAACAAATAATTTGGTAAACATGCATATTAAAAAACACATTTGAGTGGTAAAAGAAATAAAGTATACCATTCCGACAGATATCCAGTTGGCACAGAAAATAACCCAGTCTCTTAAGAAACCTGATAAACGATTATTTCTTCTTGTAATTACAGTTACTTTTATTGTATTTCTTTTTTCTAGTGATGGGCATAGACATACTTTTGACGAAGATGTTGCAAATCAAGAAGGATTACGTATTGCAACAATGTTACCTGATCCTCAGTTTATACCAGGTGAATCACGATTATTTTTTGAATATCCAGAACTTTTCCCTCCTGAAATAAATACAAGACCTATTTGTGAAGTTGGTATTTTATGTTCTGCTGCAAATATAGGACATAGCTTACTTGAGGCTCCGATAATTTTTGTCAATCATAATCTGCATATAATCACTGATGCAGCTATATACGAACGTGATGATTATCCTAGTGATTATAATTTTGTCTATTGGAAAAATAATCTAAACCCTGATTTTATTTTTCTTGAATTAATATTTGGTCCATTGTTTTCTTCATTATCTGTTGGTGTATTTTTCCTAGTTTGCAGATTCTTTGAACTAACTCAAAAAACATCCATTGTCATTTCATTCTTTTATGCATTTTCTACCCTGACTTGGGCATATTCTCAGATGTCATTAAATACAATACCTATGGTTTTCTTTTTACTTTTAGGAATACTGTTTTTTGCTAAATTTACTACAAATCATAAAAATAAATATTTGATCTTTTCATCTCTTATTTTCACATTTGGATTTTTAGTTAGAAATGATATGATTCTTGGCATTATTCCGATATTTGGGTTGCTATTATTTGAATTAAAAAATAACAACAAAAAAATTCAGAAATTTATTAGTTTTGTAACTCCTTTGATTTTTGTTTATATTTTTAATCGCTTATTATTTGAAATACGTTTTGATTTAGGTAGTCAACCATTTACTGGAGTTCCAAATGTAGCGGCAGCAGCGGCAGCACCTATCTATGTTGGAATGGCAGGATTATTGTTTAGTCCTGGTGTGGGTTTATTTATTTTTGTACCTATTTTATTTACTGTTTTTATTTCATTTTTTGATTTTTATTCTAAAAACAAGAAATTTTGTCTGCTATTTCTCAGTATACCTATACTGTTTGTTATTTTTTATTCTACACTTGAATATTGGCATGGTATGGTAAGCTGGGGTCCTAGGTATTTGGTACCTATTATTCCATTTTTACTCATACCTCTTGGATTTACATTGGAAAAAAGAAGAAATAAATTTCTAAAATCCGGTATTATTTCCCTTGGAATTATAGGTTGTTTCTTTAATTTTGTTTACATTATCCAAAATGTTCAATGGTTTATCTGGGGAACAATGGGGCAGGAGCGTGGTCTTTACGCATTAGCAAGAATGGAAGATGGCGGTGTACATTCATTATGGATTAGCCCCCTTACTCTCTATACTTTTGATTACAGTCAGTTAACACATTCTATAATTTGGGCCATAACCAATATTCAGATTGATGTTTTTCTCTTTGAGTTGTTAGGTCCTCAGATCTATTTTTTGGCATTAATCATTTTCCTAACCATACCTATATTCTACATTTTTAAAATTCTGCGACAACAAATTCATTACAATTAAATCGTTAGAAGGCAATCATAAGATTATGTTTAGTAAAGATATTTTAGAAAAAAATGATCCTGATGGAATACACGCTGTCTATGATAGGTGATCCTGGGACTTATACTATTGTATAGGGATTTTTGAGATAAAAATGATAAAAAAAGATAAAATTATTTTAATATTTTATATTGCCTTTGGGTTTTCTTTAGTTGCTGGATTTTTATACGTTGATTCTACATTTGAGAAAAATAATCTTCCTGATGTCCTACCGCAGGAAATTACAGAACTTGTTGTCAAAAGAGATCTTGCTATAGATAAACAATCCCTATTTTTAACATTTCAAGATGTAAAAAACCATCATATGATTTTACCTCGAAATATATTAAATGTAGAAATAATTGACATGAGTGAAAATATAGTTGTTACAAAATCTACAATGATTGAAAGAGGAATTAAAACAAATATGACTTTAAAACATCAATTTGACCCATACAATACCTATGAAATTGAAGTGATGGATGGTGATGCAAAAGGAACTACTGCAAAACTAATTTTTGAGGGAAATTCAATTCAAACTAATTTAACAGCAAAGATTGATTGGAAGGCACAAGGTATTCTTTCTTCAATTTTGTTTCTACCAAAAGAAAACGTTTCTCATGCTGTAAATACTGTTATAGATGAATTTGTTTTATATTCCAAAACTCACTCAGACGAACATGAAAAACTAATAGATGATATATACCGTAGTACTCTATATAGGCCTGTAGATCCTGAAGGTTTATCACATTATAGTATGCTTTTACGTGAAAACAAAATCACTGTTGATGAGATAAGACAAGAACTTTTAGAGTCTGATGAGGGCAGATTTACATTAAATCCTACCGAGGTTAAAACTATTGATGAAATAAATCCTAACACAGTTAATGTGATACATTCGTTATATGAGAAGGTTCTATATCGACCAGCAGATAGTGATGGATTACAAAGATTTGGTTCTTTGATGGATGCAGGCAAATTATCAGCAAATGCACTAGAAGAAATGTTATTGAATTCTTTTGAAAAGAAACAACGTGAAAAAGCTGCATTACAAAGGATAATCATAGAGATTTTTGCAATAAGAATCTCAGATTTTGATAGAGAATATCTACATGATATTCCATATCACATGGAATTCAAGTCAATCGACCCTCGCCTCATTAAGGGCATTTCTAACTTAGAGTTAGAAAGCATAGATTATGTTAAGATGAATTTTCCTGAATTATTTGATCAAAAAGATGTTGATATGGAAATAGACTGCAAGTATGAGCTTATAGGCTGCACTAAACAAATAGAAGATGCTATCATACAATACTTTGGTCTGTTATTAGATGAGCAAAAGATTTCTGAAGAAGATTTTAGGTACGAAGATGGTGTTGTGTTTATTTGCTGCAAAGATGAAAATGGTTTCATAGTAAGTCAAGGCTCAAAAGATGTCAACAATGAACCTGAAGAATATGTCTATAAAGATGGGCAGTATATATTAATAAAAACTACAGGTTAGAATCAGCTGATTGAATTTGAAGGACAAATGAAGAATTTCCTTGACAAAAATAAAAAATTATTTGAGAAGTTAACATATGAACATGTGAAAAAAATGACTAGTCTAAAAGAAAACCACAAGAGTTAAAGAATGAAGTTTTATTTCTATTTGAAGTCACTTTCTTTTAATGCATAATATGATTTTAGATTTTTTACTGCCTTTTTTCCTACTATTTTTTCATATTTTGAAGCAGATATGCCTGAATATGGTCTTAAAGCTTTAATGCCTTCTTTGTCCAGTTTTTCACCTTTTTTAATTTCATTCACAGTCCATATACCTCTTCGTTGAATAATTCGTGTTTCTGCTTCACTGGAAACTGGATTTTTTTTGCCATTACCCATTGATTTTTCTATAGTTCTTATATCATCAATCATTTTTTTAAATGATTTTGGATCCATTGAATGCGGGTGATCTGGTCCTATGGATTTTGGATTAATTGTAAAATGTTTTTCAATCATTTTTGCACCTAATACAACACTAGATAATGCAATCAAAGAGCCGGGTGAATGATCAGAATATCCAACATTTAGATTAAATTTTTTGCGAAGAGTTTCTAGAACCTTCAAATTTGCGTCTTGGATCGGAGATGGATACTGTACAACTGAATGTAGTAAAATGATCTTATTATTTCCTGTAGACTTGATAATTTTTACAGCATTTTGAACTTCCTTCATATTACTTGCACCAGTAGCCAAAATTACAGGTTTACCAGTTTTCCCAACATACCTTAACATTTCAAAATATGTTATATCTCCAGAACCTATCTTTATTGCAGGCACGTCTAATTCTGTAAGAAGATCTACCGCCTCAAAATCCCACGGACTGGTAAAAAATTGAATGCCAATTTTTTTTGAAAAGTTATTTAGTGTCTTATGCCATTTTCGTGGGAATTCTGCATCTTGATAAGTTTTCCAAACTGATTTTTTCCATTTAGCCTGAAAAGCATTTTTTTTCACAAATCCCTTCTTAGACAGTAACAAATCCGTTTTAAAACTCTGAAACTTTACCGCATTTGCTCCACAGTCTTTTGCAAGTTTAATGAGTTTTTTTGCTTTTTCCAAGTTACCATCAAAATTAGAACCAATTTCTGCTATAATGTAACAAGGATAATCTGGGCCGATCATGATATCTCCAATTTTAAGCGTTTTAATTTTTTTCATATTCTATACACATTCTAATATTTTTTCACTAAGCATATCTTTATTACTTTCTTAGACATATTTCTTGTTTTGAATTTCATGTAACCAAGTATCTAACTTATCAATTTTAGTGTCTAACAAATTTTTTGCTTTATTATTAACTAATGTAGTATTTTTTGGTCGTTTTGCATTAAGACCAAGCTCCTCAATAGAACCTGATCTTATTAAATTTGAATCAAAACCAAAAAATTCAGAAATTTTTGTTGCAAACTCAAACTTATTAAAAATTTCATCAGAAGATAAATGTAGAATTCCACAAAAATTTTTTCCTGATAATTCATAAATCATTTTACTAAGATTTGTCACTTCTAATGGGTTAAACAAAACATCGTTAAATCCTAGAAATTTTTCATTATTTTTTAATTTAGATAAAATCCAATTAAATAAAAATTTGTTCTGACTATGAAAACCATAAAAATTAGTTCTTATTATAATATGATTTTCTAAATTTTCAGAGATTAATCTTTCACCTAACATCTTTGATTTCGCATAAGTGTTGATTGGATTCATTATGTCATCTTCTGCATACATTCCTTGTTTTCCATCAAAAACTGCATCAGAAGAAACATGCAACAAACGAATTTCATTATGTTTACACACTTTTGCAATATTCTCTGCACCACTTGCATTAATTGAAAAAGCTAACTTTTCATTATTCTCTAATTCATCAACATTTACATTTGCCGCACAGTTGATAATTATTTTAGGAGAGTATTTTTTTACACAAGAAGTTATCGAGTCTACATTTGTTATATCAACATAAACCTCATTTTTACTATTTTTATTGTAATTAGTACCAATTACATGAATTCCATTATTTTTGAATTCGTTTACAACATTTTTTCCAAGAAATCCACTGCCTATCACTAAAACATTATCCATGTAAATTTCATGTAATCTAATTATATAATTTATAATGTAAAACACTAACTAAGAAGAATTAAATTTACAAACTAGTATTTCATAATGATTTGAAAAAAATACTATACTATGTAAGCGATCATGGAAAAGGACATGCTACTAGATCAATAGCAATCATTCAAGAGATGTTAAAACATAACATAGAAGTAACTGTTCGTAACACTAATGCTCTAGAATTTTTTAAACAATCGCTACCAAATGTCAAAATTATACCTGGAAAAACTGATGTAGGAAGCACTATTAAAAAAGATGGATTTTCAATTGATAAAAATAAAACAAAAGAGAATCAAATAAAATGGATTCACGATCTTGAAAAAAACTCTATTGCTGAAAAACACATTGCTGAAGAAATAAAACCTGATTTAATAGTGAGCGATATTTCTGCTATCCCTTTTTTGGTAGCTAAACAAATATCGGTGCATTCTGTTGCGATATCTAATTTTTCTTGGTATGATGTTCTAAATTTTTTACCATCAAACGAGTTAGCAGAGTTAAAATCTGCATATAATGAAGCCGATCTGGCAATTAAACTTCCCCTAGGAACGTCAATGAACCACTTCAAGAAGAAGTTGAAAACAGGACTTGTTAGCCGAACTACTAATCTATCAAAACAAGAATTGTGCAGAACTTTTCAAATGGATAATTACAAATATTCAGTTTTATTTGCACTGTCTGGTTCAAATTTTACTGTATCATGCAAGAAAACTAAAGATGTAAAAATTTTCTCTATGAATACAAAAATTCAAGGTTCTCTAAGATCTAGTGACTATACAAATTTAATCAATGGACATGATTTAGTATCCAACTCAGATCTAGTAATTTGTAAATGTGGTTATGGGATAATTTCAGAATGCCTTACTAATGGAATTCCATTTTATTATGTTATAGATAATGAACATCTTGAGCAAAAATCTATTTCAAAAGAGCTTGAAAATATGGGATTATCAAATAGAATCATGTTAAATGATATTAATAATATCACGTTGTCTCCAGAGAAATTAGAATCATTACAAATATTTCATGAACCAAATGATGTGAATAATGTTGTAGAGCATTTGTACCAGTTCATTAAGAATTAAATTTTATTCTAATTACAAATTTTTGGAAAAGTTAATGAATGCCAAATTATTGAATATTATATTACATGAAAATAAAAATTTGTAAGTACTGTATACAGCCTGACACTAGACCAAATGTTTACTTTAATGAAGAAGGAATCTGTGGGGCTTGTTTATGGGAGAAAGAAAAAGAAACGATAGACTGGGATAACAGAGAAAAAGAATTACAGGAAATAGCGGATAATGCTAAACAAAATACCACTTCTAATTATGACTGTGTTATTGGTGTAAGTGGTGGAAAAGATAGTACTTTTCAAGCTATTACTGCACGTGATAGATTGGGCTTGAATTGTTTATTGATAAATTATCAACCTGAGATTATTACTGATACAGGTAGACACAATATTGAGAATCTAAAAAAAATAGGTTTTGATTCTATAACTATACGTCCTAATCCTAAAGTTATGAAAAAATTAATCAGATCTGATTTTTTCAAGTGTCTAAATCCAGTTAAAATTACTGAATTTTCACTATATGCTTGTACGTACATAATAGCTGAAAAATTTGATATTCCTCTAATAATTCAAGGGGAAAACCCGGCATACACTCTTGGCATAGACGCTGCTGGGGTAGATAAGGACTCTAATGCCCTTAACGTTAAAAATTTTCCAACACTATCTTCAGGATGGAAACCATATCTTGACATAGAGGGAATTAGTGAAAAGGAATTATTTTTGTATCATTATGACAAACACAAACTTGAAGAGAAGGGTATTCGTGGCATTTGGTTACAATATTTTCTTAAAGAATGGTCACAAACTCATAATGCTGAGTTTTCACGCAAATATGGTTTTAAGTGGAGAGATGAAAATTCTGATCCAAATGAATTTGGGACATATTCACGTTTTACAGGACTTGATTCTGACTTGAATCAATTAAATCAAATGCTCAAATGGATTAAATTTGGATTTGGAAGTTGTCTTGATCAAGCATGTTATGATCTAAGGGATAAAAAAATAACAAGAAATGATGCAATAAAACTTGTTTTAAAATATGATGGAAAATGTAGTGAAAAATATGTCAAGAAATTTTGTGATTTTGTAGATATATCAATGGATGAGTTTTGGTCACATTCAAATAAATTTAGAGGGGAAATGTGGCATAAAAATCAGGAAAACGAATGGGAAAATGAATTTCAGAGTTTGCTAAAACAGGAAATTAAATAAATTTTTTAATTCTTTATCTTTTCAATTATATGGTTATTTATCCATAATACTTCTAATTCTGATTTTTCAAAAACTCTAATTGCATCTTGGACACTATTTACAATTGGTTCTCCATGTAAATTTAATGATGTATTTAGCAGTGCTGGAATTTTTGTTTTTTCATAAAATTTAAAAATTAGATCCCACAAAACTGGGTTCTGGCTCTTTTTTAGTAATTGAGCCCTTGCTGTTCCATCCGCTTGGTGAACACCCGCTGGGAATTTATTTATCCCATCTTTAGTATCAAATGCGATAGTCATAAACGGGGATTCAATTTTTTTAGGATTTTCAAGTAAAAGAGCATGGTATTCTTCTAGAACGATAGGAGCAAAAGGCATCCAAAAATCTCTTTTCTTAATTAACTGATTAATTTTTTCAACATTTGTTCTTATTCTTGGATCAGCTATGATGCTTCTGTTACCTAGCGCCCTTGAGCCCATTTCCATTTTTCCTCTGCAAACTGCAATTATTTTATTTTGGAGTAGTTTTTCTAAAATCTGATCTGTGCTATTAAAATTTGTTATTTTATATTGAGATAAAGAAGAAATATCTTTTTCATGATAAGATGCATCTGATCCAAGATAAAGTGTAGATAGAGGCTTAGTGTCGATTCCATTTAATTCTGCTGAATGATAGCATGCACCAATTGGCAGTGTTTCATCTCCACCTGTACCACAAACAAAAAATTTTTTAATTTCTGGAATTTGTGAAATTTTCATATTAGCCTTAACATTCATTGACACACCTCCAGAGTAAACCACACTTGAACATCCAAACTCTCGTATCGCTTGAGAAAACCAGTTTACTAGAATTTTTTCTGTAAATGATTGTAATCCAGAAGATATGTGATCAAATCTAAAAGACTTCAAGTTATTATTTAAATAATCATAAATATCTTTTATTTCACTATTAAATTTAAAATCAAGCCCAACATTTGTAAGCATGTTATCAAAAACATCCTCGACTTTTTTTGTCATCGGTCCATTATAGTATGGAGCTAATCCCATCACTTTGTATTCATGTCTATTAGCTATCATGTTCAATACCAAAGTTGTGTATCGATATATTCTAGCTAACTGAAAATCTTTATGGCTATATTCTTTAACTCTATTTATTTTATTTTCCTTCTTTGAGTATATTGATAATGTTCCACTAACGTCATCACCCCAAGCATCTGCAGTTACAATTAAAGTATTATCATCTCTGATTGGGCTGCCATAAAACCCATATGCTACGTGGCACCAATGATGCTCCATGTGTATAATTTTTTCTTTCTGAATACCAAGAAAGGACGAAATTATTTCTTTATAAAATTCTGAGACATTAATTGCATCCTCTTCTGTATATGGATTTTTTAATTTAAAAATATCAAATTTTTTCCCTAGTTCCGTGTTGAATGGGAATTGTTCTAAATTTATTTTATCTTTGAAAACCTCCAAAAAAGATCTATTTTCTCCTAAAACAAGATTTGGATACCAATATTCTTCCATTTCCTTAATTTGGTCTTCAACTGAAAATACAGCCCATGGATTGACAAGTGATGGAATTAGGCTTATCTTTTTCCCAGTAATTATTACTTGATCAAAATCATCGCCTTTCAGACCCGAAATTTTCAAAGCCTCTTTAATCGAATTGCTTGGAAATGATGAATCTGATTTAATTCGTGTGTATCTTTCTTCGCTTGCAGCAAAGATAATTTTGTCATCAACAAGTACCGCACAACCAGACCATTCTAATGTAATCGCTAGAACTTTCATCTTATTCAATCATTTTTTGATTAAATATATATCAAATGTGAAAAACTTTTACGAGTATTAAATTATTAAAGAATGATAATTATGAATAATAGTGAAAAAATCACTTGTATAATTCAAGCTAGAACTAGATCAGAAAGACTACAAAATAAAGTACTTGAGGAAATTGAAAATTTGCCTATGATCTGTCATATTATTAATAGAATCAAAAAAGCAAAAAATATTGAGCAAATAATTTTAGCAACCTCAAACACGGAATCAGATAAAATATTATTGGATATTGCTAAAAAATTTAAAATAATTAGTTTTGCAGGTGATGAAAAGGACGTACTTGATAGATTTTATAATGCTGCGAGATCATCTTTTGCTAATCCAATAATCCGAATCACTGGTGACTGCCCACTTGTTGATCCTACTTTACTTGATAAAATGGTAGAATTTTATCAAAAACATGATTATGACTATGTATCAAATACTATAGAAAGAACATTCCCAGATGGTTTAGATATTGAAATCTTCTCCTTTGAGGCATTAAAAAAATCTCATAAGGAAGCCAAATGGTCATCTGAACGAGAACATGTAACACCGTATATTTTCAAAAATCAAAATGATTTTAAAATATATAATTATAAAAATAAACAGAATCTTTCAAATCTAAGATGGTGTGTAGATGAAGAAGATGATCTTATTATGATAAAAAGTATTTTTCAAGAAATGAAGCCCAATCAATTTTTTTCTACCGATGATGTGCTAAAAATAATTTTAGAAAAACCTGATATCTCTAAAATAAATAGTGGGATCGCTACTAATGAGGGATATAAAAAATCCTTACAAAATGATAGAATTGTTAGGTAAAAAATAAAATATTAAAATTATAATGTTATGGTTTTGTTTTTCTTTGCAGATTCCAAAGATGCAAGTGCTATTTGAAGAGTGTTTAAACCATCAAATCCATCTACAAGAGGTTTCTTATTCAAGGCTATAGATTCAATAAAATTTTTCATTTCAAGTATATACATATCATTTACTCGTATTTTATTATTAAAAATAATCTTTGATGGTTTTGAGAGTAATTGCAATGTTACTTTAGAATCAGCTTTTTTAGAATAATCAGACCAGGCAGATTTTGTTAAATCATATTCCCATTGTAAACTGCCTTTTTCACCTAAAATATAACATCCACGTTCATAAGAAGGCCTTAGATAATCAATATTCAAATTTGCAACTAGTCCCTTTTTAAATTTCAATATTATTGAAGCAAAACTCTCAGTTTGCGTCTTAATATTACATTTCTTTCTAGTCTGGCAGTAAACGGATTTTACCTTATCATCAAATAACCATCTAAGATAATCATACTCGTGAGAACCATCTAGAATTATTCCACCTCCCTTTCGTAAAATATAGTGGTTTTTATAATTAGTTCCTGGTCTCCAAAATTGAATGTTATGTCCAAACTTAATTAAGATCGAAATAGGTGCACCAATTACTCTTTGTTGTAATTTTTTTTTAAGTAAATTTAGTCCTTTGTCAAATCGTAGATTATACCCAATGGCAACTTTCAAGTTTTTAGATTTTGCAATATTTAACATACTCATAACACCTTTCATATCAAAAGAAATGGGTTTTTCAATAAATATATTAGAATTGGATTTTATACAATGATTTGCAATTTGAATATGTGAATTTGGAAAAGTGCAAATCACTGAAAAGTCAGGTTTAAAAGATAATGCAGTCTGTAAATCATTAAATTTCTTTACAGAATATTTTTTTGAAACAAGGTCTAATAATTTCTTGTCCTTGTCAAAAATTGATAAATCTTTTACACCTAGATTTTTTAAATTGTACAAATGACGTTTGCCAATTGAGCCACAGCCAATTATCAAACCCGTTAAATTTTTGAAATTGTTTTTCATATCAAAATTTTAAAAAGTCATAACTGATTTTATCTCTTTTCCTTCTAATTTTTCTGAAACATTATTTTTTTGAATAGCATCACTTACTGTTTGTAAAGATTTCTCAAAGGTGGTTATTGTACTTTTAATATCTTTTATTTTGTGTGAATAGCTTAACAGTGCTTCACCCTGTCCAAATAATATATTATTTTTTATACATTCTTGAAGAAATAAACTCTTTAAACTATTTTTGTCATTTCCTTTTTCATTTAAAAATTCAATAGAACCTCTAACAGGAAGTCCGTTCCACTTCGCATTAAGTTTTAATTCTGAAGATATTTTGTTAAAATTATCTTTTAGTAACTGGCCCATCTTCCAACAATGTTTAATCACAGGTTTATTCAAATATTCATCAACTACTGCGTTTCCAGCTGCTAATGATAAAGCTTCACCAGCATATGTTGTAGAATAAAAAATATCGTTGAATTCTTTCATGTATTCCTCTTTACCTGTAATTGCTCCCAAGGGCATACCATTTCCTATTGCCTTCCCAAAAGCTGCCAAATCCGCATCTATTTTTAATAATTCCTGACCCCCACCGTTTGCTAATCTAAAACCTGTAAGAACTTCATCAAAAATAAATAGTGCATTATTTTTATGGGCTAATTCTTTTAATTCATGTAAAAATGATTCATTTGGAAAATCTAACCACATTGGTTCCATAATTACTGCCGCAACTTTGTTATGATATGTTTTGAATAATTTTTTTACACTTTCTAAATTATTATATTGAAACAAACTGATTAATTTACTGTTAAACTTTGGAATGCCTTGGTTTCTACTTGTGATTGTTGTAAACCAATCATGCCAAACCCCACCATGACCACAATATAGAATATGATCTTTTTGTGTATATGCTCTAGCTACTCTTAAACATGCAGTGACTGCATCAGATCCTGTTTTAGAAAACCTTACCATTTCAGCATTAGGAATTATTTTTTGTAATTTTTCAGAAAATTCCACTTCTAGATAATGAGGCATGGAAAAGGAAATACCTTTTTCTAATTGTTGTTTAATTGCGTTATCTACTTTTTTATAACAATAACCTAAACTTACAGGTCCTAAAGCTAAAACATAATCTATGAACTCATTATCATCAACATCTGTTAACTTACATCCGTTTCCTTTTTTTATAAAAATAGGATAAGTGCCTTCTACATAACTATACGGTGCTTTACTAAACGTTTGAGATAATCCAGGAATTACATTCTTTGCACGTTTAAGATATTTTTTTGAATTTGTTAACACCATTGCGTTAATTCCTTAATTATTATATAATAATTATTAGTTAGAAAAAATACTTGTTGACCTATAGGTTTTTTCTCAGCACTACAAGTCAATTCTAATAATTTTCCAAGACATAACTACTGCACCACTAATTTGAAGCTTTTTAGAATTTTCAAGTTTAACTGTGTATGTTCCCATTTGATCTATTGGTGGTCGTGGAAT
>Ga0066372_10000245_pt1 | contig 19761 bp, 15 predicted proteins | sample Knorr_S15_td_250_FD_77011 | JGI IMG/M metagenome (GOLD analysis project Ga0066372, IMG submission 77011) | Marine microbial communities from Southern Atlantic Ocean transect - Knorr_S15_td_250_ad_251m_LV_A | ecosystem: Environmental > Aquatic > Marine > Oceanic | place: Southern Atlantic ocean... | reverse complement strand
GCGATGGTCCAAGCTATTGCCCCAATGATGAGGCAGGTGATTAGTCCCGTGTAGTTTGTTTTGAGCCAAGTAGGCGTGCTGTTTTGGTTGTCGATTTTTGTGACACTCATGAGAGACGAGCGTACTACGAATCTAGAGAACTGTCTGATGTACTACACTTTGACGTAAAGAATACACGTGTAAGGTAAGCCCGATAATGCAACAGGAATTGGCTAAAGATTTCCCCATCCTGAGTGAACGGTCGCGAGGTTGGCTTAGGTATTTGTATAGAAAAGCCCACACTCCGGACAACTGGAACAAAGAGGGCAAGCCACATGATCATTGGGACGATCGAACGGGAGAGCCTACTACTTCATGGCATAGATTCGATCTGTTTGAGTCTAGTTATTCAGTTGCTTTGATGGCTGAGACTACACCGGCATGGCGTGAGGTTTACAGCTCGATTCTGGATGAGATTGTGAAGAGATATTCTGGGTATTGGGCTGCCAAGGATTGGTTAGACCAAATCGGAGAAGATCCACGCAGGGGTAAGTATCCCGAAGCCTTTCAACGACTACTTCCCGGACATCTGGTCAATGACTATGATGTACCCGGCTGGACGGCTAATGGCGTTGAGCCGTGGGGACTCCAAATGGATCCGGTAGGTGCGGACGGGAATTTATTTTATCGAGGTTGGTTCCTAGTCGTGATGGGGTTACACAGATATGTCTCCGGCGATCCTAAGTGGAATGAGCCTTTTGACATTGTTCGTGACGGCGAGAATACGTTCTCTTGGACTCATGAGAAAATGGCTCATTTTCTTCAAGAACAGTGGGAGCGAAATCCGGAAGGTCCGCACTGAGAAAACACTAAGATATGGCCCACGTGACTGGGTGCAGCGGGTCTCGGTTTGAGACTGTATGATATTTTATTCGACGGTTCGACTCACTCGATCTATAACGATTGGTGGGAGTACACCAAGCGTGTCTACATACCTTTCGAAGAGGGGAATCCGCCCGATTCTCAAACCTTGTACTACGACCCAATGATCGATTATCACCACGTTGGCCCTAGCGCGAGTGGATCTTTACTTTACTTTCACACGGCAGCGCAGCACCGAGAAGACACTGCGATATTATTTGAAAACATGGTGGACCAGCTTGGTTGGTCAGACTCAGTTGCTATTCCCGACGGAGAGCGCGGCGTGAGTTTTTTGGTGAGGACTGCTGCTCTCGCGAGAGAGTTTGGAAAAGATTCACTCTATACTAATTTAATTTCGTACGCTGACGCGAACTATGAACCCACTTGGGATCCTGAGTCAGGTGAATTCACTTGGGGATTCGGCTTAAATGAGGTTTACCCACGTGGCCAATACAATGCGATCATGGGCTATGCTGAAGCCGGTTCAGCTGGCGCATGGGCGAAGCTTTTCGAACAACCAAATTTAAGGAAGTTTGATCAGCCGACGGTTTATGGGGTTGATTTCCCGAATATTTCACTATCTCAGGCTAGTTATGATTCAGAGAAGCGAATACTCGCCATATCAACGGATGATGGCATTCCCAGTGTGCAGGGCGAACGCACGAGTTTTCGAGTAAGCAACATCAATCCGGACACTTGTACAATCACTTCGAATTCAGATATTGATTGGAAAATTCTAGAGGGCGAAATTGAAATTACTATCGAGATTGCCGCTCAGACGATACTTATCAGTCATTAGTCTTTCTAGGTTGGAGCTCGGTCGAGCGTTGAACTAGTGCAGCGAGATTGGAAGAGGGATTACCGTGCCGTTAATTAATGTACGAGGCGTTACGCTCGAATACTTTCACAAAGGCCCAGAGTCATCTACGCCATTTATTTTGGTGCATGGTGCCGGTTCCTCAGCGCGTATATGGGATTCTGTGCAGACTGATCTATCCAGTTCAGGGCATGAATCGTATGCGATTAGCTTACGGGGCGCCGGAGGCTCTGATCACACATCTGATTCATCAGACTATCATCCATCAAATTACGCACTTGACGTTTTAGAGGTACTCGCCGATCTCGATATTAATCGATGCGTGTTAGTGGGCCACTCGTTGGGCACGATTGTTGCCAGTTATATATTACGTGAGGCTCCTGAGGTTGTGGATAAACTAATTCAAATTGCTGGACCGGCAGTAGAGAAAAGTGTGATCCAGTCATCAATGAATAAGCGCACGCGCGCCGGATACGGGGAGGCGTTGAGCCCCGAAGCTTTCGCGCATTGGGAGAGCCAGCATCTTGGACTGTCTTCAGAGGTTCGACAGCAGCTCAGGAGTGATATCGATAATAATCCGAGCGAACGGATACTCGGACAGGCACGTCCCTGGCGTGGTATTGCCGATGTGCCGATGGGATTGCAGGTGTCGGCACTTGTTGTGCTTGGTGATGCGGATGATGTAGTTCCCCCAGAAGAACCTCTGTCTTATTTCTTACAATTACCCGCGTCATCGAGACACTTACACGTATTTTCGGGAGTAGGTCATTATCCGAATGCACAGGTACCAGATCGACTAGCCAGCCTTATGAGAAGATTTGTTTCGAACAATTGAGTAATGTCTACTTTAGAGGAGCAAGTATGACGTCATTAGCGCCCCCGACACCAAAACGTGACTCGTCTGGATCTTACAATTTCACGACAGTAAAACAACCGGCGATAGGATCTCGAGGAGTTGTAACTTCGAATCATCCGTTAGCGTCAATGGCGGGGACCGAGCTACTTCTGGCGGGTGGTAATGCGGTTGATGCTGCCGTTGGGACAATGTTCGCACTTTCAGTCGTTGAGCCAATGATGACAACGATTTTTGGGGCAGGATTTACCAATATTCATATGGCAGACGGAAGAGATGTGGTCATCGATAATTATTCGGAAGTACCTCTTGCTGCGACGCCTGATCTATTTGAGCCACTTCCGAATCACCCGGAACATGGTGTAGTTGATGAATTAAATTGGACCGGACATCTAGCTGTTGGGGTGGGTGGAACTTGTTTAGGATGGGCTACTGCAATTGAAAAGTATGGGAATCTGCCATTGTCTGACGTAGTAGCCCCAGCTATCAGACTCGCTCGATCGGGTTTTCGCGTTAGTCCATATTTACGACAATCAATAATCAACGCTGAGGAAGGTCTTAGACGATTTCCAGATAGCCGTTCGGTGTTTTTTCCTAACGACGTCATTCCGGATATTGACGATGTGATTCAGAGGACTGACTATTCGAATACCTTGGAAATGGTAGGTCGACTCGGAGCAAACTATCTCTATGGAGGCCCTTTGGGTAAGGCGATAGCTGATGATATGGCTGCAAATGATGGACTTATTACTGAGGAAGAAATCGCAGCCTATAAAATATATGAACGCCCTCCGGTCCGTGGGAATATTGGTGGTGGATACGAAATTCTTGCGCCCCCTCCACCTTCATCTGGCGGTGTTCATATCATTCAAATGATGAAAATACTAAACCAGTTTGACATGGTGGGTATGGGATTTGGTTCAGTCGATGCTATCCACTTAGCAGCTGAGGCACTCAAGATCGCGTTCGCTGATCGTACAGAGTTTATGGCGGATCCCAAGACTACCGCGATCCCGATTGAATGGCTAACCTCAGATGACTACGCGAAGGATCGAGCATCTGAAATCGATCGGAATCTAAGTCAGGTTTACAACTTTGGACTACAACCTGCGCCCGAGCATAACGAGACTACCACCTGCTGTGCGATGGATTCAGAGGGTAATGTTGTCGCCTCAACAAATACGCTGCATGGGGCATTTGGTTCGAAAGTCACCGTTCCGGGTACGGGAATGCTCCTCAACAATACTATGGAGTTGATGGATCCTAGACCAAATCGAACGAACTCAATAGCACCGGGGAAGCGGATACTCTCTTCGATGTCACCGGTAATCATTTTGCGGGATGGTCAAACTAGTTTCACACTTGGATCTGTTGGAGGACTTCGAATCTTTGGGACAGTGCATCAGGCGATTACGAACCTGATTATTCATGGGATGAGTCTACAACAGGCAATCGAGGCGCCCCGTCTTTTTGACCAAGGCCTTGGATTGGAGATTGAAAAATTTTTCCCCGATGTTGAACGCTCTATGGAGAAACTTACCTCGCGAGGCCACTCCGTCAGTAGTTTATTCAAGGTCGGAGGCGGTATGAACGGAATTTATAGAGATCCCGTGACTGGAGCGATGGAAGGTGCCGCTTGTTGGCGAGCCGATGGAGCACCTGTGGCCTACGGCGGCGGTGATGCGTTGGTTGAACCAAATGAGAAACTAGGGGTGGGTGACTAGACATTTATGATCTCAATCAAAGTCGGAGATATTAGAGTCACGTGTTTGCCGGATGGATCTGCGGAACTAGATGGTTATCCATATCAGGAGGGCACCGATCATGGAGAGCAGGTAAATTGGGGACTTTATCACGAACTATTCCCTAATGATTTTCACGGTGAACTGCATCAATGGAGGATTCACAATAATTGTTTCTTAGTTGAGGCGTCCAATAAATTAATTCTTATGGACACCGGCGTTGGAGAGGGTCCATACCCACGATATAAGAACATGAAAGGTGGATTGCAGGACGCTTTGCGATCGTTCGAGATCGCTAATGACGACATTGATTTTGTATTTATGACCCATGCTCATCCCGATCATGTAGCGTGGAATTTGAAATCAGATGGTTCACCCCGATTTACAAATGCCGAATATATTCTGCATAAGAGCGATTGGGAGGAGTTTACTAATCGCAATCCGATCCCTCCGTTTTTCGGCAGATTTATTGAGCCCCTAAGAGAATTAGGAGTACTGAGACTTGTCGAGGGGGACTACGAAATTACCCCAGGAGTAGAGATTTTTGAAACGCCGGGTCACACACCCGGGCATATGTCAGCAAGAATTCATTCAAAGAAAGAATCTCTCCTTGTTGTGGGAGATGTACTTGTTAATCCTTTCTATGTTTCTGAATCAGGCCGAGCATTTCAGTCCGATAAAGATCCCGTGTTGGGCATAAAAACGCGCCAGACTGTATTAGCACAAGCAGTAACGGATCAAAGTTTGTTAGCCTCTGCACATTTTTCAGAACCAGGAGTTGGTTCAATCGAGGATCAAGGCGAAAAACTTAAATTCATACCTTGGTGACCGTTTCTGGTACTTTTGGCGATGGTGGTGTGGGTAGAATTATTGCAAGTAGCGCACCGGCAACAGCAACTGCCGTACAAAAAACTATCACGCCGTCGAAGTCAGCAGAGTCATAAATTTTTCCCGCTATCGGTGGAGAGCTTAAGGAGACGAGTGACAAGCCGAGGAACATCATTGCCGTCACAGATCCTTCGGATCCACTGCCTGCTGAATCTTGAGCTGCTGCGGTGATTATGGGCATAACTGAAAAAAAGACAAGCCCAAGCACGGCTAGACCAATCGTGAATGGAATGCCTATTGGAATCACGAGAAAAGCTGGAATAAGCATCGCCATTATGCACATGGCTGTAATGATGACTGGTTTTCGCCCGATGTTGTCTGACAGATGACCCATGATAGGAGTGCTTATGACTCCTGCAGCCGTAAGTAGCGCGATATGAAATCCTATTTTGAACTGGGAGAAGTCAAGTGCTTCAGCCATATATATGACAACGAAGAGAGTGAACGAACCATGAACTGCACCACGAAGGCCACCCAGTAGGGTATAACCAATTACATGCCGATTTTTCAGTAATTCCCGACCTGAGGCTAAATACGCTTGCAATTTATTTTCAGTATTCAGCTTTAAACTTGCATCATCTTTCATCGATAAAAAAATAACAGGGCAAGTCACCAGACAAAGCCCTCCGGTTAATAACGATACTTGTCGCCAGTTTAGTAAAGCATCGATATCGAAAGATAAGATTCCCAGGCTAGTTAAGGCGATACCATCAAGAAATATACCGATTACGAAGGGGCCAAGTGTATTTCCGACCTGTGCACCGGTTAGGTGGAGTGATATGGCTAAGCCTCGCTGAGTGGGATAACGCGCGGCCAGAGTCCCAAATGCCGGAGCATGCCAAAAACTTTGACCAAAACCAACAAATGCAACGGCAAGACAAACCATCCAGTAGTCATCTACCGAGCTTAGTGTGACATAACCTAATCCAAGCATGGCCATGGAAAAAATTAGCAACCACCGTATACGGTTCGGGTAAATATCGGTAAGAGCACCCGCGGGAATATTTGAGACTGCACTCGAAACATTTTGAATAGATTGGATAGATCCCATACCCAATCCAGAAATATCTAGAGTTTCTTTCAGTCCAGGTACTAACATGAGAAACGCGCTTTGAGCGAAATGCTTTATCCCGTGTCCAAATGACAAGCCTGCGACGAGTCCCTTGAATGAGAGTTTATTTTGGGGAGCGCTGTGTACAGTATCAGTAGTCATTCGGGTAATAGTACGCGGGTTTCAAGCTTGACGGTATTTATCAGTTCTTTACGGAATGACCATGCTGTCGGATGAGTTCGGCAGTTAATTTTTGAATGATCGTCGGGAAGAAATAAGCTGTCGCCGCTAATAAGATTGCTCCCTCTAGGAGCACTATAAATAATCCGTATTGAAAGCCAATGTAGTTTACCAAGGGGCCTATTTGAACCGCGGTTAGAGGGCCCAGTCCAATACAAAATGAAAGAGCTCCGAGTACTCTGCCGCGCATTTCCGGAGAGGACACTCGAATCAGCAGAGTTGTTTGCATGGTCGCGAAAGCGGCAAATCCAAAACCTAGTAAGAATATGCAGGCGGCGCTGAGGAAGTATATTTCAGAGAACGCGAATACAGCCGCGCAAAGCAGAACCCAACCAGTTCCCGCATAATAGATTTGGCTAAATCGGATTTCCTTTGCATATTGAGCGATCCACAGTGAGCCCAATACTGCCCCTAATCCCTCTAACGCTCCAAGTATTCCGATTTGGAATGGATTTGCGTTCAAGATGTCTCGACCAATCGCGGGAAGAAGAGAATTGTAGGCCGGAAAGGCTAGATTAAAGACAAAAGTAACTCCAAGTGCCCCCAGCAGCAATCGATTAAATCTTACGTATCTGAGCCCTTCTTTTACCTGATTAAGTGAGCTAATGTCTTCGGTGTTTCTGGTAATTTGCTCAAGAACCGCTGTCGATGCGATGAAGGTTGCAACTAAGATAATCAAAGCCCCAATTAGATAAGCCCATTCAGCACCAATGAATGCGATTAATCCTCCTGCAATTAACGGGCCAGGGATTTTGGCCAGAGAATCTGTACTCCATTCGATGCCAATAGCTCGTCCAAGTAAGTGATCTGGTACTGTGTCCGCAATAATAGCCTTTCGATTTGGAAACTCGATTGACCAGCCGATAGCGAGGATAAACACGAAACACAAGAGTTGCCAATATTTAATTTCAGTGAACGCAATTGTGAGGCCGAGTAGCAGATATGATGTAGTGACAAAAAGCAGGGCTCCCACCCAAAGATACTTTCTATTAAACCGATCGCTCAGGGCACCCACGAATAGTCCAAACAGTAGCCTCGGCAGCATTCGTATAACAAATGTGAAGGCGACCGCACCCGCGTCCTCGGTCAGTTGGTAGGTAAATATCCCTATAGCTAACATATCAAGCCATCTCACCAAGGCTGAAAGTCCTCCAGCCATCCAGATTCGTCGGAAGCTTGGAATTTTAAGTACGCTGAAGGCTGAGTCTTCAGATATGAGATTCAACATGATGTTCTTCCCAATGGGCTCAACGTCATCGTAGGAGCAAACCTTACCAAGCACCAATATGCTGCGTTTTCTGGTCTTTTGATGGAGTAACATACCGGTTAACAAAACTTAAAAAGATTGGTATTGAAATGCCCAGAATGTCACCCGAACTACTAACTCGATTTTTAGACCTACCGATACCGGGGGTAATTGCCACTCTGCGCAAGAATGGATTGCCATATACCGTCCCGATATGGTGGCTACATGAGGATGGCGAATTTTGGATCACCGGTACGCACAGTCGAATTTGGTGTAAGCAATTAAAAAATGATACGAGGGCATCTTTATGTATTGAAAATGGTGGCGACTTTTCGGGGCACGTGGGTGTGGACGGAAGTGTTGAATTATTTACAGAGCCGGAATTCGATATATGGCCTATTTCACGACGATTAGCAGAAAAATACGTGGGTCGCGGAGATCCAAACAACGATGACGCAGTAGAGGCTTTTTTTGCCAATATGAAAACTGAGCCGAGATTACTATATAAACTAGTTCCCACTGTGTGGCGAGCAATTGATATGAGCGTTTATCAAGGCAAACGAGCGGATCGTGAATATCAAGCTCAGCGTGAGAATTGAGATTTATTTACCTGACTAGTTGATCTTTGTTCTTGTTTAACTATCTAATAATCCCCTCAGCACATACTGTAATATGCCGCCATTTTTGTAATACTCAAGCTCAACGCCGGTGTCGATTCTACAGAGTACCGCTAGATTGCGAGTCACGCCTTCACTATTCGTAATAGACGCCGAGAGACGGGACCGTGGGCTTAAGCCGTTAGATATGCCTTCGATGTTAATTATTTCATCCCCAGTCAGACCTAAACTTTCAACATTTTCGCTATCAACAAATTCAAGAGGTAGGATGCCCATTCCAATTAAGTTGGACCGGTGGATTCGCTCAAAAGATTCTGCGACTACTGCTTTGACACCCTGAAGAGCTGGGCCTTTCGCTGCCCAATCCCTGGACGATCCCGTGCCGTATTCTTGTCCAGCAAAAATTATTAGCGGAGTATTGTCTGCTCTGTATCTGTCGGCAGCATCCCAGATAGTCAACGTTTCATTTGTTGGAATATGTTTAGTCCATCCACCTTCAATATCAACTAACGAGTTCCGAATACGTACGTTTGCAAATGTGCCACGCATCAAGACTTCGTGATTTCCACGTCTAGATCCGTAAGTGTTGAAGTCTTTCTCGTTTACTTCATTCTTACCTAAGTATTCGGCAGCCGGAGAGCCCGACGCGATTCCTCCAGCTGGTGAGATGTGGTCAGTTGTTACTGAGTTTCCAAAAATCGCAAGAATTCGCGCGTGCTCAATATCACTAATCCCCTCGGGGTGTCGGCTCATATTTTCAAAGAAGGGGGGTTTTCTGGCGTAGGTAGACCATTCATCCCAGTCGTATCGTTCTCCAGTCGGCGCTTCCAAGTCTTGCCATTTCTCATCACCATCGAAGACAGTCTTGTATTGTTCTTGGAACATTTCTTTTTGTACGGAAGTATTCATTACTTCGTTTATTTCAGACTGACTCGGCCAAATATCACGTAAGTAGACAGGTTCTCCGTGCTCATTGTCACCGATTGGTTCAGTGGTGAGATCTATATCAGTTTTGCCGGCAAGGGCATATGCGATCACCAGCGGAGGAGATGCCAAATAATTTGATCGCACTTTGTTATGTACTCGAGCCTCGAAGTTTCTATTTCCGGACAGCACTGCGGCCACAGCTAATTGTCCCTCATCAACCACTTTTTCAATAGCTGGTGGGAGTGGTCCGCTATTGCCGATGCAAGTCATACAGCCGTACCCAGCAAGAGTGAAGCCAAGTTCATTTAGTGAGTTCGTCAGATTCGCTTCGTCTAAATACTCAGTAACCACCTTCGACCCCGGAGCCAGGCTGGTTTTGACCCATGGCTTAGTGGCAAGACCTTTTTTTACTGCGTTTCGAGCGAGTAGTCCAGCACCGATCATCACTTCCGGGTTAGAGGTGTTAGTACATGATGTAATTGCTGCTATGACAACAGACCCATTTTCTATTTCATATTTTGCCGAATCATCAGTTACCGTAAGTGAACTGGCAGCTGACCCTTGGGCAACGTAGGAGTCAATGTCCTGTCTTGCAGCTAGCTTCATTTCAGACAATGGGACACGGTCTTGTGGACGTTTTGGACCGGCCAGACTCGGTTCGATTTCTGAGAGATCAAGATCCAAGACTTCGCTATACTCCGGGTCTTCTGCGTCGGACGTGCGGAACAATTGTTGTGCTTTTGCGTATGCACTGACTTGTTCGATTGCTACGTCATCTCGTCCGGTAAATTTCATGTAGCTTAGAGTTTCTTCGTCGATCGGGAAGTAGCCGACGGTAGCCCCATATTCAGGACACATGTTTGCGATTGTTGCTCTTGCCGGTAAAGAAAGTGCATCAAGCCCAGGCCCAAAAAATTCTACGAACTTACCGACGACTTTTCTTTCACGCAGTGCTTCGGTCACTCGTAGCACTAAATCGGTTCCGGTTGTTCCCTCGGGAAGCTTACCGTGAAGGCGAACTCCCATAACTTGTGGCACTAACATGGCGATTGGTTGCCCGAGCATCGCGGCTTCAGCTTCGATTCCACCAACTCCCCATCCAACAACTCCCAAGCCGTTAATCATGGTCGTATGAGAATCTGTTCCGACAACTGTATCCGGGTAAAGTGCCGGATTACCTTCAGAATCTATACCTGAAAACACTGCTTGGCCAAGGTATTCAAGATTTACTTGATGTACGATTCCCATGCCTGGGGGTACTACCCTCATCCCCTTGAAGGCGTTTTGAGCCCACTTGAGAAGTAGATATCTTTCCGAATTCCGTTCATATTCACGCTTTACATTGAAGGTTAGCGAGTTTTCAGTCCCGAAAGCATCAACTTGAACAGAATGATCTATGACTAGATCTACCGGTATCAGCGGATTTATTTTTTGCGGGTCGCCACCCATTTCTGCCATAGCATCTCGCATAGCTGCCAAATCTACGACCGCGGGTACACCAGTGAAATCTTGCAATAAAACACGAGCCGGTCGAAATGCAATTTCGTTAGTAGGTACTGCTTCTGAGTCCCATCTCGCAGTCAGTTCTATTTGTTCCTGGGTAACATTTTGACCGTCTTCACCGCGGAGGAGATTCTCGATGAGGATTCGGTGAGTATATGGAAGTTTGTTTAAGTCAATGTCTAGACTTTTAGCAGCCTCGGGCAGGCTGAAAATCGTGTAGTCATTATCACCAACTTTAAGGATCGACTTTGTGTTCAAAGAATCAAGCGACGCGTTTGGTTTTGTTGTTTCAGACATATTTACTCCCTAATAAATGAGGTATCAGTCGAATTTTAATTCTTCTTACCCGGGTATCTCTCGTTTTACCTTAGTCGCATAGCAGCGCTCATGAGGCTATGACTCGACGGTCATGCACTCTATCATGTCCAAATTCGCGCCCGCATTTTTGGCACACAAACCCTAAGGCATTTTGATCATCTTCCATGACTTCCGGACCACGCCATCGTGGCATCAATGTTTCATTCACGCAGCACTGTAAAATATCGGGGCGCTCATCTATAAGCGAGTACCCCTGATCGGCCTGCCCGAACAATTTAGAAAGAAAGCGCATTTAATGCCTTGTCACTTTAGATCGATCTTCGTTTGATAATATACATTAATCTAAATAATCTCTTAGGCGTGTACTCCTCGAAGGATGTCTAAGTTTTCTCAAAGCCTTAGCCTCAATTTGACGGATACGTTCCCTTGTGACCGAGAATTCTTTTCCCACTTCTTCGAGTGTGCGAGATCGGCCATCTTCGATCCCAAATCGCAGCTCTAGGACTTTTCTTTCTCTTGGAGTGAGTGTCGATAGGACCTCAATAACCTGTTCCTTGAGCAATTGATTAGATGCCGCCTCCTGCGGGGCTGGCGCACTCGGGTCTTCAATAAAGTCACCGAGGTGTGAATCATCCTCTTCACCCACAGGCGTTTCCAGAGAAACAGGATCACGAGAGACTTTGAATATTTCCCTAACTCGTTCTGGCTCTATTTCAAGCTCTTTACCTAATTCTTCCGCCGTAGGCTCTCTTCCGAATTCCTGTACCAAACGTCTTTGAAAACGAGTGAGTTTGTTAATGGTTTCAACCATGTGCACAGGTATTCGAATAGTTCGTGCCTGGTCCGCTATGGCTCGAGTGATGGCCTGACGAATCCACCACGTGGCGTACGTGGAAAATTTGTAACCCTTTCGATAATCAAATTTTTCGACAGCGCGTATTAGACCGATATTTCCTTCTTGAATTAAATCAAGAAGAGCCATACCTCGGCCAATATATTTTTTTGCGACTGAGACGACTAATCGCAGGTTTGCGACCATTAATTCGCGTTCAGCCGCATTACCTTCGGCAATAATCTTGGCAAATAGTCGCTTCAAGCTTTTGTCAACAGATGCGATACTGCCTTTTGTGCTTGCAATCTCCTCAGCAACGGCGTGAGGAGCCCTGAAAAAAGCTCGCTCACCACCCGAAAAATTACAGCCAAGATCGAACGCGCTTTCTCGATCAAATTCCTTTGCCTCATTCATTTCCATCACTAGGATGTCGCTAATAGTTGAAAGTAGTCTGAGTTCTGCCTCAGCCCCAGGTTTATGTGATTTTTTTCGGCGACGTTCCATTTCTTTCTTGATTTTTGCCTTTGTAGCACCATCACGAGCGAGCCTGAGTTTTGTTTCCTCGAATTCTCGCTTTGCGTGTCGCTCGAGCACACTGTGTACTTTTGTATTTTTCGCAATTGAGCCAATTACTTGTTCATCTAGATTACCGTCCACTGCCTCACGAAAAATTGAGTCATTTACTCTACTAAACACATTTTGCTTGGCCTTCAAAGATCGGTTTGCCACTAAATATGCTGTGATAGTGTCATAAACTTTTCTTGATTTTTCAAATCTATGTATCAGCTCACAAAACATTTCAGCTGGAGTGGGCTCGTCACCATACTCGTCGTCCCAAGATTCCTCAATTTCTCGAACAAGCTCACGTTGCTCAACCGATCTGGAGAGGCGTTTCTCGTCAGCAGCCGTAAGCAACTCAACCTTTCCGATTTCACGTAAATAGAGTCGAACAGGATCTTCTAGCGAAGTTGCTTCAGCTATGACCCGTCTTGCGGCCTCAACGTCTTCATCTCCCGCGGCGGCCGGAGTAGTTTCAGCTCGTACGGTAACTCCATTCTCCTGAAGTCGGCTCACGATTGAACGTAACTTTTCATCACGCCCGTCAGTCTCTGGCATGACCTGTAGCACTTCTTCAACTGAGACCGTATTGTTCTTATTCCGACGCCCTCTAGCAAGAAGTTCCTCAAGTCCTTCTTCAGTGGTGTCAATCGGATTATCGCCTGTAAATACTTGTGTTGTCATACGTCACCTCTCTTGTGCTTGCTATTCAAAGTTTCCAATTAATTATTATTTATCTATAATTTCTCCTGATTTTCTTGAACTTTGTCGAATGCGATTCATTACTGAATTCCACTGTTTATCAATATCGCTATTAGTCGATTCGCCGTCACTTAGTCTCGTAGCAGTCTTCGCGTCAGCAAGATTAAGTGCTTCCGTGCGAAGTCTGGATTGTTCCCGCCGTAATTGAATACCATTTCTCATACCTTCAACGATTACGGGCAAATCTTTCTCGTCATAATCTGGCAAAATAACGGTTCGCAGCTCTTGTGCTCTCTCCGATATCACCAGCATACTAGCCATGTTAATTTCTGAGTTTTGGTTACTTGGTGTTTGATCAGTTCCTATGTCGGCCATTTCTGTCCATGCGAGAAATACGGCCCGATTAAGCGCTTCTTCAAAGAAGTTATCTTCGATGCCTAAGCCACATTCTCGGGCACCCTGACGCTGTATTAATATGGCCAGGAGCTGAGATTCCCCATTAAGACCAGTTGCAGAAGAGTTTTTTGGCCTCTGTAGATTCGGCTCACTAGTAACCACTCTTGGGGTACTGCCCAGAGCCTCTAATCGTTTTCGGAGAAGACTTGGCTCTATCTCGGCATACCGTGATAGTCGACGTAGGGCTGGCGCGCGTAATAATTCGTCTTGTGTGGCGGCTATATAGGGCAAAATTTGTTCTATAGATTCTTTTCGTTGATATGCGTCGCCAGCTGGTTGAGACATTAGCTGGTCAATCAGAAAATCTAAGAGAGGCTTTGCGCTTTCGATGCAACTAGAAAATCTACTTGGACTTTTCTTAATCAGTGAGTCAGGATCTTCGCCTGCCGGGAGAGTCGCTATGAGCACATTTACGCCTTTTTCAAACTCATTTCCTTGCTGACTACTGAGCTGCTCATAGTTCAAACCACCAGCAGAGCTTGCACCCCTAAGAGCTGCTTTAGCTCCAGCCTCATCAGCGTCGAGAGCGAAAACTATAGTTTTGCAGCTGCGTTTGAGTAGGTCCATTTGATCTTTAGTAATTGCGGTACCGTTCGATGCGACTACCGTTTTGAATCCAGCCGCGTGGCTAGAGATTACGTCCATATAACCTTCAACAACGATTGCTTGTTTTTTCTCATCGGAATTAATATTTTTCAGGCTAGTGGCAGCTTGACTCACACCGTACAAAGTTGATCTTTTTTCATACAATGCGGTTTTCGGAGTATTAAGATACTTCGGCGAATCGTTTCCAAGTGCTCGCGCTCCAAATCCGATAAGTCTATTGCGATCGTCTCTGGTTGGAAACATGAGCCTGTTTGAAAAAAGAATGCGAGTCCCGTAATCTTGCTCGGTGGCAAGACCGGCGGCCACGATATCTGAATCAGAGAACCCTTTGGCGTGCAGCAGGTCGATCAGTTCGTTACGGTTCTCTGGCGCGTACCCCAACTCCCATAATTTTATGGAGTCGGAGCTAACACCTCGCTCGTCAAGGTATTTCAGGGCAATGGAGCCATTTGGTGTGTGCAACGATTTTTGAAAGAAGCTTGACGCAGTTTCATTGATCGCCAAAAGTCTTTCGTATTCATCACGGCGCTCCTGGTCGACTTGCGAGTAAACTCGTCTTTCAATTCCAGCCATCTCAGCCGCTATATTTAGGGTCTCATCGAAATTATTAGACTCAATTTTTTGAATAAAACTGAGCACATCTCCACCGGTTGAACAAGCCCCATAGCAGTACCAGAAGTCTTTATTTGAATTAACTACGAAGGAGGGAGTTTTTTCCTGGTGAAATGGGCAACAGGCTTTCCACGTAGACCCAGTCTGTTTTAGATCGGGCACGTAGCGACTGACTACGTCGACTATGTTCAACCGGCTTTTTATTTCGAAGGCTTCGCTATTACTCATCAGTAAGTACTACACCAGAGACAGGTAAAAGTTACGGTTTCGTTTTTTCACATCAATCAATCTAGTTTGTGTCGATTATTGGTATTTGTACGGTTCTAGCCGTCGTCGGTCGGGATGCGATTTTTTTTGCGGCAGCATTTTCACGATCGACTATCTTTTGAATGATCACCTCGAGGCTCGGGGAGATAGGGTTGTTTTTAATAGTTCGATTTGTGTCCCAGCGAACTCCAAGCAAATAGTGAATTGCCTGGGGCGGCTCGGTAATATCTGGAATTTTTTCTTCGCTAAGGCGGACATTTTTTTCCTCTTGATGGGCAAGACGGACGAGTAAGGTAACGATAGAGTCTTCTTGCTGCTCACCGACCACCGATTCCCCGGGCAGGTCAGTGAGAAAGTCCGGTTCGGTAACCGTTTTCAGTATGGCCATTAGATTCACTCTAGATGCTTCGAGATCATTTATCAGCTTGGACGAAATATTTTTGTGCTCGGTCATATCGGTCTTTTCAGGATTATTCATAAGTCCACTCTATGTTTAAAATAGAAATACGGTGCGACGTATTTATAACTTAGCAATTAACGCATAGGACTAATATATTTTGCAAGGGGATAATATAAGACTCTAGTTTTACGAGTCAATTTATTGACGGTTGAGATTAAGCACTTATGCTGAACGCACTCGTTTAGAATGAGTTGAGCCAGTTGTACAAAACTCGAAGACTTGTACGAAACTATTTTTTTCATCTGGGGGCTTGAATGGTAGTTGATGAAACATCTGATCTGGTGACCGAACCATTAGTTCACAGTTTTGGCGACGGGCGCGCGAGCTCGGTCGATCGTAATTTGCTTGGTGGAAAGGGCTCAGGGCTTGCTGAGATGAGCAGGTTGGGAATACCTGTGCCACCTGGACTTACTATCACTACGGATGTTTGTAACTCATATTTTGTGAATGGAAGAATCTTTCCAAGTGAACTGTCAAACGAAGTTTCCCTAGGTCTGGCACGGATTGAAGAAATTTCAGGGGCAAAATTTGGGGACCCTGGTAATCCACTTTTACTTTCTGTCCGATCGGGAGCCAGAGTATCGATGCCTGGCATGATGGACACTATTTTAAACCTTGGACTTAACGACGAAACGGCTGAAGGTTTGGCTGCTGCAACCAAAAATGCGCGCTTTGCCTATGATTCATATCGAAGATTTGTTCAAATGTATGGCGATGTGGTCATGGGCGTGGGGAAGCTAACAGAAACCGATCAGGATCCGTTTGAAATGATTCTTAATGCGAAAAAAACTGAGAGGAATATCCAGCAGGATACTGAATTTTCTGTAGTAGATTTACGTGAGCTTGTTATCGAATTCAAAGAACTTATTTTTTTAAGATCTGGGCAGTCATTCCCAGAGAATGTTACAGATCAGTTATGGGGGGCGATTGGCGCGGTGTTCGAATCGTGGGACACACCACGTGCGGTGAGTTATCGATCTATCAATGGATACTCTTCCAGTTGGGGTACAGCCGTGAACGTTCAAGCGATGGTATTCGGTAATTTCGGGAATGACTCGGGAACTGGTGTTTTATTTACGCGAAACCCTTCAACGGGTGAAAATCGGTTATTTGGTGAATATTTGGTTAACGCACAGGGTGAGGATGTCGTAGCAGGCATTCGCACACCACAGCCACTTTTGACCGAACCAGACATGAGTCCGGGTGGAAATTCCCTTGAGGAAACAATGCCTGAAGTCTTTGCTGAGTTGGCAAACGCCTGCGATTTGCTGGAGAAATCCTTCCATGATATGCAGGATATTGAGTTCACTATGCAGCAAGGTAAACTCTGGATTCTCCAGGCCAGGTCAGGAAAGAGATCTGGCGCGGCTATGGTTAAAATCTGTGCTGATATGGTGAAGGAAGGCATATTACTCGAGAATGAGGCGCTCCGGAAGTTGGATCCAAACCAGTTGAACGAAATGCTTCACCCTATTTTTAAGCAACCCATTGAGCATGAAGTAATTGCGAATGGTCTGGCTGCAGCACCTGGCGCGGCAGTCGGAATAGTGGTTTTCAGCCCAGCTGATGTTGTCAGGCTGGTTTCAGAAGGCGAGGATGTGATTCTCGTTCGAGACGAAACCAGTCCAGAAGACATTGATGGGATGAATCTAGCGAAAGGAATTTTGACCGCTAGGGGAGGTATGACCTCTCATGCGGCCGTGGTCGCTCGCGGTATGGGTTTACCCTGCGTTACGGGCTGTAATGACCTTCGAATTGATTATCAAAATTCCCAATTTTCAATTGAGAGTTCAAGCGGGACACTCGTTGTCAAAGAAGGTGATGTTATTTCGATTGATGGGGGCACTGGTCAAGTAATTTTGGGATCGGCAACTCTAACGGAGGCCGTCCCACCGATTGAGTATGACGAAATTATGAGCTGGGTGGATGCCGGTCGATCTCTGCGTATTCGTGCAAATGCCGACACCCCGGGTGACGCGATAAAAGCTCGCGAGTTTGGCGCTGAGGGAATTGGTTTATGCAGGACAGAGCATATGTTTTTTGCGGCAGATCGAATTCATTCGGTTCGTAAAATGATATTAGCTGGAGGCAACGCGGAAAGAATCAGTGCTCTTCAAGAATTACTTCCTCATCAGCGGAAGGATTTTACGGGAATTTTACGCGCGATGTCGGGTTTTCCTGTGACAATTCGACTATTGGATCCGCCTCTTCACGAATTTCTTCCCCAGTCCAGCTCAGAGATTAGCGAACTTGCTGATGGCTTGAATATTTCGATAGACGAATTAACTAGTCGAGTCCACGCGTTGGAAGAAGTTAATCCGATGCTTGGACACAGGGGCGTACGACTAGCCGTCACATATCCAGAGATATATCAAATGCAGACGAGAGCAATTATTGAAGCTGCCTGTGATCTCATGTCAGAAGGTGTTGATGTTGAGCCTGAGATAATGATTCCTTTGGTGGGACTTGGTTCTGAGCTTGAACAACTACGAACTTTAGTGCACGAGACTGCTGAGATCGTGTTGCAAGAGCGAGCATGTGAAATTGAATTTCTGGTTGGTACGATGATCGAGGTTCCAAGAGCCTGTGTAGTAGCAGGCGAAATTTCCGAGCATGCCGACTTTTTTTCGTTTGGCACGAATGATCTCACACAGACTACGTTTGGTTTCTCGCGGGATGACGTAGGAAAATTTCTGCCAGATTACTTGGCGAAAGGTATTTTGACGAATGACCCATTCGTTGAGATTGACCGAGACGGTGTTGGGGGACTAATCATTCAAGCCGTTAAGGCAGGACGAAGGCAGAAACCTGATCTCAAGATGGGAATCTGTGGTGAGCACGGCGGAGATCCATCTTCAATATATTTTTGTCATAGTATTGGCCTGAATTACGTATCCGCATCTCCTTATCGTGTTCCTATAGCAAGATTGGCAGCAGCCCAAGCCGCGATTGAATTTGCGACTAGTTGAAGTGAGGTGTTGATATGGCAATGTACGAATATAAGTGTGAAGCGTGTTTAAAGAAGTTTGACTTAATGCGAAAGGTTGCTGATCGGGATACAGACGCAGTTTGCCCGTCATGCAGCAACTTAGGGCAGCGCGTCGTGTGGCAGCGCGTATCCGTTTTGCAAGACGCCGCACCAAATGCCGCTCTGGGCGATGGTGAGCCTGAGGACTTTTTAGGAGAAGACTATAGTCTTGATGATTTAGATGACTTTGACGGATTGGACTTCTAGAAAATTCTTGTTGTAGAAAGTTAGTTAGACGCGAACGCTTTAGTAAAAAGTTCGCGCGCTTGCTGGAACACTAGATCCGGTGTTTCTCCGTGTCCTCCCTCAAACCAGATATTGGTATGAGGCTCAGAGAAGGCATCTTGTAGACGCTCTGCGGCGGCCAGCCCCACTAGAAGATCGTCTTTTCCATTTGCACATAGAGTTTCACGTCCGTTCGTCAGACCAGCAAATCTAGCAGGATCGGTCAAATTGAACGACATGATTTCGTCCGCCGTCAGGTGTTGCCACTCTTTGGTGGTAGTGTTGAATCGTGCATAAGCTCCCGACCCTCCGACGAAAAAAACGCCAACTTTCACCCGTGTATCAAGTCCCATAAAGGGCACTCCGACTCGGGTGCCCATTGATATACCCAGATATCCGATGCAATTCGAATCGATGTCATTTCTTTCTTCTAGATAATCTACTGTTCTCATCAAATCTTGAACTGCTTGTATCCTTTGGTCGCGAGTTCTGAAGAGCAGGTCTGGTCGCTGTGGCCTTAACCTACCACGGTCATCCGGCAGTTCTCGTGATCCGAAACCATATGCATCTACTGCTACCACAGTGAGACCGTTTAATGCCCACTCGTGGATGATTTTTTGTCTATTCGACCATGAGAACCTCCCCAGCGGAGTGGATCCATGTTGAAAAATTACTGCAGGGGAGATTTCATCTGTATTAGCCCTGGTAATGGTGGCTAGAACTCGCTGATCATGAGTACTGCTGAACGTCACTCTTTCAGATTTCAGAGCATTGCTCCGGGATCTTGTAGTGGGGTCAATCACTAATTCTTCTTCGCTCGTCGCAAGAAGTGGAAGCGACCGGTCATACTTATAAATGTGATAAAGGAGACTATCTGGAATTTCGAGTCTCTGGTCTTTTTGTTCCATAGGGG
>Ga0066372_10000239_pt1 | contig 19980 bp, 17 predicted proteins | sample Knorr_S15_td_250_FD_77011 | JGI IMG/M metagenome (GOLD analysis project Ga0066372, IMG submission 77011) | Marine microbial communities from Southern Atlantic Ocean transect - Knorr_S15_td_250_ad_251m_LV_A | ecosystem: Environmental > Aquatic > Marine > Oceanic | place: Southern Atlantic ocean... | reverse complement strand
CTCGGCTTGGTAGCCGCCTGTCTGGGCCTTGAAGACTCGTTCTCGGGTGTAATCCCATTGTTCAGCATTGTGGATCGCCTGGAGGCCGCCAGGGGCATGGAACTCGATATCGTACCCCATGTCCAACTGTAGTGACTTGAATAACTCAAAGCTGCCGGCTGTCAGGTATGACTGCAGATCAGGGTTGTTTCCCCAGCCGAACCCGCCCAGGCCTCCGGCGTTGACTCCTGATGCTTCCCCGGCGATCTCGCCACGTTCTAGGACAGTGACCTGTTCTCCAAGCTGGGCCAGATGAAAAGCAGTGGCCACGCCAGAGATGCCGCCGCCGATTATAAGGATATCGGACTCATTTGAACTGGCCAATTATTCTTCCCGTGCATCGGAATATGAGCCAATGATAGGCGGGGGGGAACCAAGGGTCAATATAGATTACGCTGGCCGAGATAACCAAGAGTAAATAGGATCCCAACCGCACTTCTGCGCATACTGAGCTGTTCGAAGGGATTGTTTGGGAAAACCCGCTGTCTTACTGGATAATAGTTTACGAAGCAGGCTGGGATTACGAAAGGGGCGCTGCTGATTTCAGCAGCGCCCCTTTCAGTTAACCTATCCGTAACCCTAGGTCGCGGGCTCCAAGGTCAGATCGCTCAGGTCTTTAACCTCTATGTTGGAGACCAAGACTGTCAGGTCGTCCAGCCGTCGCACTTCAAATTCCATGAAGTCATCGTCGACGACCATGTACTTGGAGACCACTTCCCAGATCTCCTTCTTCATATCTTCCAGTTTCTCTGGCGCCAGCTCAAGCCGGTCCTGGATCAGTACCAGTTTGAGGCGTTGTTTGGCAGTGTCTTTGGACAGCTCCTCGGTGGCTTGGTCCAGTTCTTTGCCGTTCAGATTGAAGAGCCAACGCAGTAGTTCACGCATGAGAGTAGGCCCTCCCGTTCATTCCGACCATCCCCTTGAATTTTGAGAAAAGGCCAGTCTTTGGTTCTAGGTCCATCAATGGGATATCTTCGCCATCCACACGGGCGGCGATCCTAAGGAACGCGCCACCGGCTGACGACTTGGAATTGTGCACTACCGGTACTCCCCGGTTGGCCGCGACCACGGTGTGTTCGTCAGCTGGAACCAACCCTATCACCTCCACCGCTAACAGGCTTTCCACGTCCTTCTGATCCATCATGTCGCCTCGCTTGACCATGTCTGGCGCGATGCGGTTGATGATGAGCCGGGGCCGGTGTAGCCCCGACGACTCCAGCAAACCGATGACTCGGTCGGCGTCCCGGATAGCCGAGACTTCCGGAGTGGTCACGATGATAGCTTCCTGGGCAGCGGCGGTGGCGTTCTTGAAGCCTTGCTCGATCCCGGCCGGACAATCAATGAGCACGTAATCGAACTCTTTCTCCAGTTCAGCGCACATCTCACGCAGTTGTTCCGGTTCGATGCTGTTCTTGTCCCTGGTCTGGGCTGCGGGAATCAAGAACAGCTCGTAATCGTGCTTGTCGCCGATCATCGCCTGGTTAAGTTTGCAAGTGCCTTCGATCACGTTTACCAGGTCGTAGACGATGCGGTTCTCCAGGCCCATGATGACGTCCAAGTTGCGGAGGCCGATGTCGGTGTCGACCACCACCACCTTGTGACCCCTCATGGCCAGGCCTGTTCCGATGTTGGCGGTTGCGGTGGTCTTACCCACTCCCCCTTTACCCGACGTTATAACGATGGTCTTACCCGTCATAAGGTACTCCTTTGCTGTATCTCGCAAACCGACCCGCGAAGGGCGCTACGTGGATAGAGCGGCTCCGTACGTAGGCGATCTTTGGGCCGGAGGCTAACGAATTTGATCTGCGTCGCGCTGATGTAGGCGGGCCGCCTTCATATTTCGCGATCTGGAACTTGGATGCAGGGATGTCCAGAGCGACGATTACTGCTTTATTGTCGCCGGACGCTCCGGCATGGACCCACCCTTTGAGGGAGCCGACAACGACTATGTCACCGTCGGCCCGTATCTCCGCGCCGGGGTTCACGTCGGCCAAAACCACTACATCGCCGTGATGGTGCAAAGACTCGCCGGACCGGAAGGTGGACTTGATGAAAAGCGCTTCAGTGATATTCCGGTTGCGCGCCCCGTTCTTGTTGTGCCGGCTCTTGAGGCTCTCGATGATCGATTCCACCGCAGATGCGGGCGCGGCGGTGGCCTCCGGGGCGGGTTCAGGGATAACAATCTCATTGTGGGACGGACGGCTGTGGACGGCACTGGCGTCTGGCTTAGCTGACTTTGGCGGTTTTGCTTCCACCTGAAGCACGCCGTTGTCCAAAGATTCGGGCGCGAACCAGAAACGAGTCACAGTCAGGCCAGATGTGGTCTCGATGATCGACTTGATCTGGGCCAGTTCGCCCCTGGCCAGCATCCGTTGGCCGACGTTCAGGGTTATATCGCCTTTTGACCACAGGCCGCTCTGGCTAGCCAGATATTCCTTCAACTCGGTTGTAACGACGTTGAAGGGAGCGTCTTCATCGATGACAAAGGCGACGTCCGCGCCTCTCGCTACGACCTGTACGACATCTGTCGCTACCAAAGGGCCCTTGTGAACTTGGGGTCATTTACGGATGACATCACGGCTACACTCACTCCCAACATATGTCACCACGATTATTCCAGCCAGATTGGCTCCGGCACAACGATTTATTAGTCAGATTTTAAACAAAATTTAAGATTATGTCTAATGTTGAGGCTATAAACTCGGACACAAATTATCGCAGGCGTAAGAAAGAGCATTGATCTCGGAGAAGGAAGATGATTTGCAGATGGCCATGGTCTGGTGGTTGCGCTCTTTCAACGGGTCAGAAGTTTAGAGGAACCGCTCGGAGGGCGACTATAAAAATATGTGTAACAGCAACGCGAATGTACCCGAGACCGAAGGTCAAAACACCGTTGCAGGGCCTAGTCTCGGGTGCCGAACAGAGCTACTGAGCAAGTGAAAGAGCCGGGGCGGCCGCCAAGATTGTGGGTAAGGCCCAGGGTTGGGTCTTTCAGTTGACGTTTTTCGGCTTTACCTTGGAGTTGCTTGTAGACCTCGTAGATCATGCGGATGCCGCTGGCCCCGATAGGATGGCCGAAGCATTTCAGGCCACCATCGGTGTTCACCGGTAGTTCTCCTTCCAGACTGAAGGTGCCTGCAGCCACATCGTCGCTGGCGCGGCCCCGGGGGCTGAATCCCAGGTCTTCATAGATGATTAGCTCCGTGATAGTAAAGCAGTCGTGCACCATGGCGAGGTCGATCTCTTGGCGAGGGTCGGAGATACCGGCTTCCTGATAGGCAGCCTGGCTGGCCCGGACGCTCTCAGGGAAGTGGGTGAAATCCCAGTCGTTGCGCATGATACCAAAGGCGCCTACTGAGAGGCCTAGCCCTTTGACCAATATGTAATCGTCTCGAAAAGTCTTGGCGATCTCAGGCGTGGTTATGATGGCTGCGGCCGCGCCGTCTGAGACTCCACAGCAATCGAAGAGACCGAGGGGCCAGGCCACCATGGGGGCGTTGGCCACCTGGTCGGCGCTCACCTCTCGTTGGAAGTGAGCCTTGGGGCTCATGGTCCCATTGTGGTGGTTCTTGGCCGCGATCTGGGCCAGGGTCATTTTCCCTTCCTCATAGGGAATGTCGTACTGGTGGAAATAGCGGGTCGCAGCCAGGGCAAACTGAGAAGGTGGTGGAACCGGCGGGTTCACGTCAGCACCCGCAGGTTCAGCTACGGCTAAGCCGGAGAAGCCTGAGTCTTTGAGTTTTTCCACGCCTACGGCCAGGACGATGTCATAGATACCAGCTGCCACGGCGTAGCAGGCGTTTCGGAAGGCGTCTGTGGCGGTGGCGCAAGCATTCTCCACTCGGGTGATGGGGATATAGTCCAGCTTCAGGGCGGCTGCCAGCGGCTGCCCCGTCCGGAAGGAACCCACCGTGCCTAGCCAGGCGGCCTGGACGTCTTTCCCTTCGATACCGGCGTCTTCAAACGCTTCGTATGCCGCTTCGACGATCAGGTCCGACGAGCTTGAGTCCCAACGTTCTCCGAACTTGCTGCAGCCCATACCGATAACTGCCACTCGGTCTTTGATCCCGCTCATGACTTTCTCCTACTCCTCGTCGCCTGACGCAATTATAGCGTCAGGGCGCTAAGCGGCCTTACGCACCGGCACCGCTTTCCAATAGTAATTGTGTATCCCGTTTACCACCCGGAGTTTCCGGAAGCTCATCTCTACCTGAAGGCCAATCTTGACTTCATCGACCTCACGGTCGGTCATCATACAAAGCACCCGACCACCAGCCTCGAAGTCCACTACGGCGATGGCTAAGGGCATGTCCACTGTACCGGCAAGGTAGTCCAGCGAGTATGTGAACACCGTGCCCGGCTTGTCGCTGAGCCGGACGGGGGCCGAGTCGTCCTTGGTCTGACATTCGACGCATACCCGTTGGGGAGGATATTGCACGTAGCCGCACTGGTTGCAGACGGCCCCGTGGAATTTGATGTTCTGGTCGCTTTCCCGCCACATCGCCGTGACCGAAGGTGCCTGGGCTTGGGGGCGGCGCGAAGCGGAATCGGTGAGCCAGACATCGCGCCACTTGGCGTATGTCTCGTAGCTGTCCAACACCTGACCCGAGTCCAGATAGCCTGATACGCTCAACCCGGACCCTGGCGCTGCGATGTTCGGTGTTGTGCGGAAGCCGAGGACGTCGCTGCCGTCGCCGTAGGACACGGCGAGCAGCAACTGGTCTGGTGCCCTGTCTTCCAAGGCGCTGGCCAGTAGCATCAATGGGAAGGCGGTGCCAGTGTTGCCCATGCGGCCAAAGAGAGGGTCCTGTACCTGATCCGCCTGGAATCCCAGTTGCCGTGCCAGTTGGCCATGCCGGCGGGCGTCGGGAGAGTACAAGGCCAGTTTGGCTACGTCCTTGACGGACAACCCTTCCTTATCGAAGAAACCGGAGATGGCCTCTGCCAATATCCTTTCCAGACCTTCTTCGATCGCGAATCGGTCTTCCCACGATCGGATGAATCGGTCTCCGGCGCTGCGCCATGTGTCGATCAAGCTTTCAGTGATTGTGTGGAACCCGGCCTGCTCGGCGATGATTCCTTCATTGGAGATGACGAACGCTGCCGCCCCGTCCCCTGAGTTTCGCTCAGCCTCACCTTTGGGTGCACCTTGGCGGTTGTCGCTGGCCACCACCAGAACATGTTTGGCGGAACCCGCCACCACCGAGTCCAAGGCCGACTTCAGGGCGGTGGTACCTGCCCGGAGAACATCGGTGATATCGGCGGTAAATATGTCTCGCCGCAGGTCCAGTGCGGTCGCGATTATGGACGCACACTGTTTCTCGGCGTATGGCGGCGTAGTAGAGGCGAACAGCAGTCCGTCGATCTCCTCCCGGGCCCGGCCTCGCAGGCAGTCGATGCCTGCCGCTACAGCCATGCTGACACTGTCTTCGTCGAAGTTGGCTATAGAGCGTTGGCCGGGTGAGTCCCAGCCGTCGGTCTCCGGTCCCAACCGGTATCTGGGGATATAGGCACCGGAGGCCGATATTCCTGCCAAAGTCCACCTTCCATACTGGACTGGAGCGGCCGACCGAAGCTGCGCCAGTCGTATTTTCGTCATGCTAGCAGCTTGCCGAAATGAGTGTCAACGCGGCTGCCCCAACCTACGAAAATACGGTCCGAACGGACCTCGGTTGAGCCAGGATCGGGCATGGCCTATGTTACAATCGGTTCCTGCAACGTGAATGCTACAGCGGTTGATTCCTACTTGATGCAGAGGGGTCTAACCGCTCTCTGCAGCGGGAATGAACACTCTTGATCAGGATCCCACCATATCGCCGTCTCGTACCTGGGATTACATCGGCTGCCTCCGTTTTGGGAGTTGTCTTATTAGTGCTCGTTGCTTGTTCAAGTAGCAATGGCGATGGTGGAGACGCAGCCGTAGTTGAAGGTCTCCCACTCGAGTTCCAGCGTGTCAGCGAGGTCTGGGAGCTGCTGACCAGTGAGCAGATCGACGGATCAGACCTCGATGCCGTAACTATAAGTGACGGTGCTATTCGGGGGATGCTTCTAGCTCTAGGCGACCCGTACGCTGGCTTCCTAAATCGTGAGCAATTGTCTCTGGAAAAAGAGAACATAAGGGGCTTCTTTGGAGGTATCGGCGCTGAGGTAGGGGTCCGAAATGGGGCGATGACCATACTCGCGCCTATGCCAGACACCCCTGCTGAGGCGGCAGGTGTCAGGGCCGGCGATGTGATTCTAGAGGTAGACGGAGAGAGTATACGGGGCCTCACACTACTTGAGGTTGTCCATCTGATCAGGGGTGAAAAAGGTACTAAAGTGACGTTGCTGCTGCGCCACCTGAGTAATTCAGAGACTGTGCTAGTTGAGATTGAGCGGGACATCATTGACCTGGAGAGCGTGAGCTTGCTCATGCAGGTGGGTCGCATCGGACACCTGAAGCTATCAGGGTTCACTGGGACCACTAATGACGAGTTGAAGGAAGCACTAGAGCGCTTCGAACGTTCCAAGGGGCTGGGGATCGTGTTGGACCTGCGTAACAACCCAGGCGGATTGGTGTCGTCGGTCGTCGACGTCACGAGTCAATTCATCGAGAACGGACTTGTGTTGTATCAGGAGGACGCCAGAGGGAATCGTCGGGATTGGAAGGTCAAATCAGGTGGCAAAGCGCTGGATATCCCCATGGTGGTGTTGGTGAACGGATTCAGTGCCAGCGCCAGTGAGGTCTTCACCGGGGCGATCATCGACAGCGGCCGGGCGACAGTGATCGGCACAAAGACCTTTGGCAAGGGTAGCGTCACTAACCTGTGGAGACTGGATGACGGCTCCGGTGTGAACTTCACCACTGCCCGTTGGTTCACCCCCGGTGGCACACTGATCGAAGGCCAAGGTTTGAGCCCCGATGTCGTATTAGAACCGCTGGACAAAGACGAAGATGAAGACCTGCATCTCGACCGGGCTATAGAGATCCTGGAGGAAGAACTCAGCGCGGATGCCTCCACAGCTGAAAGAAAATAGAAGACTATGGCGAAGAAAAAAGCGTTAAATCCAACCATACAAACAGGCAAGAAAGAGGGCAAGCAAAAGCCCGCTGCTAAAGACTTTCGCCCGATCGCATCGAACCGCAGAGCCCATTTCAACTACGAGATATTGGAACGGTATGAGGCTGGACTTCTCCTCACAGGAACCGAGATCAAATCCATCAGGGCCGGAAAGATAGACTTAAGTGACGCTTATGCACGGTCCAACAATGGTGAGATGTGGCTCCACAACGCCTACGTCGCCCCCTACGACCCAGCCAGCCAGTATAACCACGACCCCAAAAGAAACCGCAAACTGCTGCTACACCGGACAGAGATCCTGGAAATGTCGTCTAGTGCTGCAGAACGGGGCCTGACTATCGTTCCTCTGCGTGTTTACATCAAGCACCATGTAGCGAAAGTGGAGCTGGGTATGGCCCGCGGCAAGCGGCAGTACGATAAGCGCCGGGCTATCATCGATCGCGATATGGACCGGGAAGCCCGGCGCGCCATGGGCACCAACCGGGAATAGCCCGACTTCCTGTCCCTATACTGCTGGTTCGGTTATAATCCCACGTCGGCTGACTGCAGATAACCGACAATTCAACCCCAACGCCGAAAGGCGCACGATTCTGGAGGACCAACTTGATTCGGACCCTTGAAGGAGTGACCCCAAAGGTTGCAGACACCGCGTGGGTCAGTGAGTTTGCTTACGTTGTCGGCAACGTTGAGATAGGGGAATACGCCAGCATCTGGCCCGGCGTGACCGTCCGGGGCGACAGCCTTGATGCCATCGTGATCGGAGACTATGTGAACATCCAAGAGGGTTCAGTGATCCACGGCAATGGGCTGACTATCGAAGACCATGTCTCCGTCGGCCACTCTGTCGTAGTCCATTGCGACCGTGTGGGTCGGGGTTCGCTCCTGGGCAACAACTGTACTATCTTGAACCCGGTCACCCTGGGGGAGAATTGCCTAGTCGCTGCCAACTCAGTGGTGTTGGGCGGGACTCTAGTGCCCGACCGTTCATTCGTGACTGGAGCACCGGGGCAGGTCAAACGGGAGGTCACAGACAAACAGATCGTCCAGATGGCCCACACCAACGAAGAACTGGTAAAACGAGCCAAGTCCTTCAAAGACAGTGGGCTTTAGGTCTCTCTATCCGCGTTTCCAAACGCGGGGAAATCCCCGTCTGAACATGACTGACCTGCACCCTTAGATAGGCTCTGGACGAGTGGTCTGATGAATGGGTATCTCCCCTCGCAAGGGGAGGTTTAGGACAGGACAACGTTTCTACGAAGTCATGCTGTTCCCTATAAGCCCCTAGCCTAATCGCTGCGCCACCGGAAGCACCTTATCGGCCAGATGCTCCATCACCTTGATGCAGTCGGGCAGGCTTTCCACCCGGAAATCATAGGTCAGTTGGTCGATACCGATCTCCTGGCAGGAATGGAGGTCGTCGATAACTTCCTGAGTTGAAGCTATCAGTGAGCCGCCGCTTCGCACGTAGCCAGCTTCACCCATACCCATGTCGGTGAAAAATAAGCTGCGCTTCAATGAGACCGTAACTTCCGACTGCTCTCTCCCTTCTTTCTCGATCCGCTCCCGCAGATAAGGGATATTCTCGGCCACGAACTCTGGCGTCTGCCGAGTTGTGTGCCAGCAAGCGCCATACTTGGCAGTCCGCCGCAGCGCCGCCTTGGTGTGACCGCCAACCCAGACTGGAATGCTCGGCTGTTGTATGGGTTTTGGCTCAAACTGTATCCCATCGATGCCGTAGAACTGGCCTTTATATTCTGGATTCTGCTGGCTCCAGAGTACCTGCATGATTTCCAGCCATTCATCGGTCATCGCTCCGCGCTGGTGGTAGTCGCGACCCAATATCTCAAACTCTTTCTCCAGCCAGCCCACGCCCACGCCACAGATGATACGGCCGCCAGTCAGGACATCGAGCGAGGCGAACATCTTTGCCTGGACCACTGGGTTACGGTAGGGCAGGATGATCACTGTGCTGCCCAATTTGATGCGGTCGGTGCACGCGGCCAGGAAACCCAGAAGGGTCATGGTCTCTAAGAATGGTTCATCCGAAGGGCGGGAGAACGACCCATCGGCGGTGTAGGGATACTGGTTGGTCCCGCCGGTGGGCAATACGATATGGTCGCCGGCCAAGACAGATTCGAACCCGAGATGCTCCGCCGTTTCGACAAATCGCTTCAGACCGGGAACGTCTGGTGTCCGGGGAATAGAAAGTCCTATCTCCAATGTAGGTGCCTCCAGAGGTGTTATAGGTGAAGATTCTAAACGGGCTCCAAACTGATATTGGAGCTGCATTCGAGTATAAACCGGGATGTTCCTGCTCGGCAAAACAGGGGCTATTTGCGTGCTGAGGTCAGCATGCTATAATCGCGGAAATCTCTGCCGGGCCTACAGAAATGGCAGATTGGATTCTTTGTAGAACAGCAAGTATGGGAGGGACATCATGGAGAAAGGCGCAGCAACTATCGATGGCGGATCAGTAGAGTTCGCGATGAGCTATCGTGCCGAGATAATGGATGACCAAGGCTTATGTGTGCAGGTCTATTCCAAGATAAACGGCGAAGACACCGAGATCCTGCGATTCGACTGCTTCGACCAGGCACCTCATTATCACTATGGACCCGAGAACCATAACATCCGTTTGTTTTTGGACAAGACCACCGCCGGCAACCCCCTTGGCTGGACGCTAAACAACCTCCGTAATAACATGGTCGCCATGGTTAGCCGGTCCGGTTATGAAGACCTGGCCGATTCCCTGGAAAAAACCCCTGTCAAGAAGTCCGTACTGGACAAGGTTGAGGCCAAATCCCGCGAGTTGATCAAAGAGGGACGTCGCACGGTCCATCACATGATGCCCGAGATGGTTGAAGGCGACATGGTAGAAGCAGGCAACATACGCTTCGGGTTGGAATACCGCCACCTGCCCCAGATCAATGATGAGGGGATGGCCATCCACGTCTTAACCGACGTAGCGGGACAAGAAGTTGAAGTGTTGGCCTTTGACTGCTTCCAGAACGGCCCACATTACCACTATGGCCCACGTAACCAGGACATCCGCATCTATTGGGATGTCACAACCTCGGGTGAGACCTTGAAGTGGACCCTAGACCAGTTCAAGGGTGGCAAGCTCAAGTCCATGATCGAACGCGCTGGCTACCCTAGCATCGCTTCCGAATTGGACGAGAGCCTTGTTCAATCCCTGATGCCCAAGATCGAGAAGCGGTCATGGGAACTGGTGGAATTGAATAAATAATAGACATCCAACCGACCAGCAAATCAAAAGAGGTCTCGATGAATCGAGACCTCTTTTGATTTGCTGGTCGAAATGAGTTTCTACATCATCGTATACCCGCCGCTAACGCTCAATGTTTGTCCAGTGATGAAGCTGGCGGCGTCCGATGAGAGGAAAATCACTGCGTTGGCTATCTCCGAGGCTTTGGCCATACGGCGGAACAAGTAATTGCGTTCCACTCGCTCTCGTACGTCGTCGGTAAAGATGTCCCGCATCTGTGTCCACATACTCTCTTCGCTGATGGACTCCTCAGCCGGTGGAACCACCAAGCCTGGACAGACTACGTTCAAACGCAGCCCGTATCGTCCTGTCTCCCTGGCTACGGATTTGCTCAGTGCAATCACCCCGGCTTTGCAGGCAGAGTACACCGCCTCCCGGTATTCGCCCATACGGCCGGCGTCCGAGCTGATGCAGACGATCGCCCCAGACTCCCGCTCTATCATGCCAGGTAGTACGGCGTGGATGCAGTTTATGGCGCCCCAGAGGTTGACCTGGACCTCCCGCTCCCACTCTTGTCTGGGTTTCTCCATGAATAGCCGGTCTATGGTCCAACCCACATTATTCACCAGCACGTCGACTGGCCCGAACTCGGCGATGGCCGCCGCCATCATGGTGGCGACTTTCTCCGGGTCGGTGACGTCGGTTGGGATGACGTTTACCACCGCGCCGGAACCCATAGTGGTTACCTCAGCAGCGACGATCTCCCCTTGGCTCGGCACCAGTTCCGCGATGGAGATCTTCGACCCTTCTCTCCCGAATGCGTGGACGATAGCGCGGCCGATGTTGGTCCCGCCGCCAGTGACTATGACGTGTTTACCCTTTAAGCCCAGTTCCATTTGGGTTTCCTCCTGATGATTGGGCGTGTCTACGGGTCTGTTGATAGAGGCGCTGGTGGTACAACTCGCGGAACGCCACCGAACCGGAGGCGCAGCAGTCCCTTCAGGTCTTCCTTGGCGGTGCTGATCACTTTCACGGTGCTGGCGGGGTCGTCGATCCACTTGACCGGCACCGAGGTTATGTTGAACCCACGCTTGGCAGCAATGACCAGCAGTTCCGTGTCGAAGAACCAGTTGTTGTTCTTGATGTGGGGGACAATGACCTCGGCCGTTGCGCGGGTGAGGGCTTTGAAGCCGCATTGGGCATCCGGTACCCCGGTGAAGAATATGGAGTTGATCAATAGGTTATAGCTCCTGGAGATGAACTCCCGCTTGAAGCCCCGGGTGACCTGGGATTCCTTGCTCAGACGGCTGCCAATAGCGATGTGGCTTCCTGACTCCAATGCCTGAATCAACCGTGGAAAATGTGCTAAGTCAGTTGAGAGGTCGGCGTCCATGTAGCTGACGATATCTGCGTGGCTGTCCAGCCACGCTGTACGTAGTGCTCGTCCCCGTCCTTTCTGAGGGATGCGCAGATAGGTCACGCCGGGATATTGGCGGCAAAGCATCTCTGAGACGGCTTGAGTGCTGTCGGTAGATGCGTTATCTGCGATGGTCACCTGCCATGGGTTGGGCAGGTTCCTCTCAAGGAATCTGGTCAGAGACTGAATGGTCTTAGGAAGTATCTCTTCTTCGTTGAAAACAGGGATGATTATGTCAACTGTCGGCGGCTCGCCTGGTTTCCTGGGTAGCTCACTGTCTGGATTGACGCTCATTCCTGTTCCCTACCGACTAGACAGCATCCTTGAACACCATAACTACGCAGGGTGGATACTCGATACCCGTGTTCCAGCGTCAGCTGCTCCAACAGTAATTGCTTAGTGCTTGAAGTGACGCACACCAGTGAACACCATTGCCAGTCCGGCTTTGTCGGCGGCGGCGATGACCTCGTCGTCGCGTATGGACCCGCCCGGCTGCACGATGGCTGTGATACCGGCCTCGGCCGCTAACTCGATATTGTCGGCGAACGGGAAGAAGGCGTCTGACGCAAGCACTGAACCCTTGGCCTTATCTCCGGACGCTCGCTGGGAAAGATGCACGCTTACCACCCGGTTGGGCTGCCCTGCGCCCATGCCCACCAAAGCTAGGTCCTTGGCGAAGACTATCGCGTTGGACTTGATGTGTTTGGCTGCTTTCCAGGCGAAGGCCAGGTCCTTCATCTCGGCGTCAGATGGCGCTCGCTGTGTCGCGATGGTCCAGGTGGTCGGGTCTTCCTCTATGGCATCGGCCGCCTGCACCAATACTCCGCCAGTGATGGGGCGGAGGTCGTAACCAGGGGTGTCAGGCTGCTTGTCGATAGCCAATATCCGGAGGTTACGTTTTTTTTGCAAGATCTCAAGGGCCTGCGGTTCGTAGTCAGGGGCAATCACGACCTCGTAAAATACCGGCTCCATGGCATCAGCAGCCGCGGTAGTAACGGTCCGGTTGAAGGCTACTATGCCGCCAAAAGCGCTCACGGTGTCGCCTTCATAAGCGGCCAGGTAAGCTTCGGCTATGTTTTCCCGGCTGGCTAGTCCGCAGGAGTTCGCGTGCTTCACTACCGACACGGTGGCGTCACTGAAATCAGATGCCGTGCGCCAGGCGGCGTCGGCGTCCATCAGGTTATTGTAAGAAAGCTCTCGACCGTGTAGCTGTCGTGCTCCAGCCATACCCTCTGGAACATTGGACTCGGAGTACAGGGCTCCCGCCTGATGAGGGTTCTCGCCGTATCGCAGGCCTGCCACTTTCTTCAGAGAGATTGTCAGCGAATCGGGCAGTTCTTCGGCTTCGGATTTGCCGCCCAAGAGATATCCGGTCACCGCTGCGTCATAGGTGGAAACATGGTGGAAAGCCTTGGCGGCGAGGCTCCGCCGGTCTTCAACGGTCAGTCCGCCATCGGCCAGTTTTTCTCCGACCCAGTCGTAGTCTGCCGGGTCTACCACCACTGCGACAGATGGGAAGTTCTTGGAGGCAGCTCTGAGCATGGTCGGCCCGCCGATGTCGATGTTCTCTAGAGCGTCTGCAAGCGTGACATCGGGCTTGCTGATGGTCTCTACGAAGGGATAGAGATTGACCACCACCAAGTCGATCAGATCTATGCCCTGATTCTCCAGCTCACCCATGTGGTCAGGTGAGTCCCGCCTGGCCAGCAGCCCGGCATAGATGGTTGGATGAAGGGTCTTGACGCGTCCCTCCAGTATCTCTGGCGACCCGGTGTAATCAGCCACCTGTTGGACAGGGAGACCGCCTTCCGATAAAGAAGAGTGAGTGCCGCCGGTGCTGAGCAATTCGTACCCGGCCGCAGCCACCTGCTTGGAGAATTCCACGATCCCGGTCTTGTCATAGACGCTCAGCAGTGCTTTCAACTTCCTCTCCGTCTTTCCGTAATGATTATCCTAGCCGTTATACACCACTTGCTCTCCGTCGCCTCTGGGTATCATCTTGCCGATGACCATGGCGTCGGGTAGGGTTTCCAGGACTTTGGGGACATTGTTTTCGGGGCAGACAGCGACCATTCCCAGTCCCATGTTGAATACCCGGTACATCTCTTCATCGCTGATCCCGCCCTCTTTTTGGATGAGCTGGAATATGGGGAGCACAGGCCAGGAACCAAGGTCGATCTCCGCCGCTAGATCGCTCGGGAAGACGGCAGGGAGTTTACCGGGGAGGCCGCCACCAGTGATGTGGGCCAAGCCGGTTATGAGACCTAAGACCGGTTCCATGAGCGGGTAATAACTGCGGTGGGGCACCAGTAATTCTTCGCCAAGTTGGCGGTTAAGTTCGTCGAAATGCCGGTAGAGTACGCTGGGGACTTCGTCCGAATCGAACACATGACGGACCAGAGAGAACCCATTGGTGTGGAGACCGCTGGATGGCACGCCGACCAGAATATTTCCAGTCTCGATGTTCTTGGATTCCAGCAGATGGTCGCGCTCCACCGCACCGACCACGAACCCAGCTAGGTCCATCTCATCTCCAGTGTAGACTTGAGGCATCTGGGCGGTCTCGCCACTGATCAAAGCGCAACCAACTTCGCGGCAGCCCCAGGCGATACCGCGCATAAGGTTATCTAGGCGCTGTATGTCCAGGTTGCTGAAGGCCACATAATCGAGGAAAAAGAGGGGTTTGGCGCCCCGGGTGATGATGTCGTTGACGTTGAGGGTGACCAGGTCCTGTCCGATGGATTCAAAGTGTCCCAGTTGGGCCGCGATCTTGATCTTAGTTCCGACACCGTCCGTACTGGCGACCAATACGGGTTCCCGGTAGCCCATCAATTGGTAGAGGCCGGCAAAGCTTCCGGAGCTGTCCAACACTTCGGGACCATGGGTACTGGCCGCGAACCCCTTGATCCGCTCTTTCAGTCCGTCCATCCGGTCCAGGTCAACGCCCGATTTCCGGTATGCTTCACTTGCCAATTTGAGGCTCCTCCCGTTCACTTCCGCCCGTTGGCAGCCAGGGTCGAATGCCGCTGTAAAAGGTTAATCCAAGGGAGAGATGATGGCAAGGGGAAATAAAACAATCGGAACTATGGGGGCATCGGCCGTTAGTCAGCCGCAGGAATCCCCTGTTCTAAAGCGAGTTTAGTGAGCTCTAACTGGACGGGGACCGGGTAAGCTCCGGTGAAGCAGGCGTCGCAGAAACCGCCGTTGGTGCCGCCGACAACTTTCATGAGGCCCTCTACGCTGAGGTAGCCTAGGCTGTTGGCACCGACGATCTCACGGATCTGATCCAAGCTATTGTTGGCTGCCAGCAACTCTTCTCGGGATGCCATGTCCACACCCATGAAGCATGGATGCTTTATGGGTGGTGCGCAGACCCGCATGTGTACCTCTTTGGCGCCCCCCTTTCGGAGCAGGTTGACAACATGGGGCGTCGTGGTTCCGCGGACGATACTGTCGTCCACCACTACCAAACGCTTGCCCTCAATCACATCTACCAGGGTATTGAACTTCTGGCGTACTCCCAGATCTCGAAGCCGCTGTTCCGGTTCGATGAACGTCCGGCCTACGTAGCGGTTCTTAATCAGGCCTTCGCTGTATGGTATGCCAGATTCCTGAGCGTAGCCCACTGCTGCGGCGGTTGATGAGTCAGGGATACCAATCACAAGGTCGGCTTCAACCGGGTGTTCGCGGGCCAACTGCGCCCCCAATTCCTGACGGGCAGAGTGTACCAGCTGTCCGTCCATGACGCTGTCGGGCCGGGCAAAGTAGATCAGTTCGAATACGCAGAGGGAGCGGCGTCCGGTCCCACCTGGCCAGGTAGCGGTGTGCAGACCGTTCCCGTCAACGATCACGACTTCGCCTGGCTCGACTTCTCGCATATACTCAGCGCCAAGATGATCTAGGGCACAGGACTCGGATGCAACGATCCAACCGCCGTTCAGCTTGCCCAAACACAGGGGACGGATGCCCAAGGGATCACGGGCAGCAATCATGGAATCTTTGGTTTGTACGACTATGGAATAGGCCCCTTCCAACTGGCGCATGCACTGGAAGACGCGCTCCTCCCAGGTTGTCCCGATAGCGTGGGCCAGCATCTGGGCAATCACTTCAGTGTCGGTGGTGGAGGCGAAGGTGCAGTTCCATTCATCTTGGAGCTGCTTCTTCAATTGGACGGCGTTTATAATGTTGCCGTTGTTCGCCACGGCTAATTGACCGTGCTCACCGTCTACCAGCAGAGGTTGGGCGTTGCAAAGTTCGCTGCTGCCGCTGGTGGAGTACCGAGTGTGCCCGATAGCCATGTCGCCGGCCAGAGGATAGAAATCGGGTTCCCGGAATATCTGGGTGACGAGGCCCATGTCGGTATGAACCACCACGTTTTCGCCGTTGGCGGCGGCAATCCCGGCGCTTTCCTGCCCTCGGTGTTGGAGGGCAAATAGACCAAAAAACGCCAGTCTGCTGGCATCCCCCTCTGGGGTAAATAAGCCTATCACCCCGCACTCTTCGTTGGGGCGATCAAATGGGACGCGGCCGAAGGGAATATCCAGCTCGCTATTCACGACGCTATTCTATGTAATCCATTCTTCAGTGGTCAACAAAAAGAATCGAATTTTTAACGACTTTCCCACCCTAAAGTCACCCTTGTTACATACGATGCCGTCACTGCCTCCGTGATGGCTCTGTTATCAATGATACCTGTGATCCGCTCTACGAACTGAACATTGGTGCTGGAACCGGTCTATCAGTCCCGCTTTGGGAGGATGGTTACCTTCCGCCCTTCGCCCTCGCCGGTGCTCTCGGTAGACACGCCAGGGTGGTCTGTCAGGCTCGTGTGAATGATGCGCCTGTCAGCTGGAGGCATGGGCTCCAAGGTGATGCTCCGGTTAGTTTGTGCGACCCTTTCTGCTACTTTGGTTGCCATGTCTTTCAGCTGATTTTCCCGCCGCTGTCGGTAATTCTCAACGTCTAGAACTACGCGGACGCCCTCGAACTGCCTTCGGACGATCAAGTTGACCAGGAATTGCAGCGCCTGCAAGGTCTGGCCACGGCGTCCGATCAACAGGCCGGAGTCCTCTCCGGATAAATCTATGATAGGCCCTCCGGAATCTGGGTCGTTGGCTGACCGTAGGGTACGGCTCACGTTGACCCCGGCCGCTTCCAAGATACGTCCTACGGCGGCGGTCGCGACCCCGGCGGCGGTGGTATCCCCGTTTTCAGTGGCGGTCGGCACTCCGGCATCGTTGCGGCCAACGGATACTCTTTTAACCCGGACTCTAGCGGATACTGAGCCTATGCCGAGGAAGCCGGTCTTGCCCCTACTTAGTATTTCTACCTCGGCCTCGTCGCGGTCGGCGTCGAGTTCTTTCAGCCCCAGCTCGATTGCTTCTTCGACGGTTGGCGCGCTCATTACGATCTCTGTTATCTCTTCCATCTTCTTCAGACTCCTCCTCTAGGACTTCTCTAGATGGCCTGCTTACCGCTGGTGCTTCCTGCGCTGCGGCTTTGGGAAATAGCGGGAATAGGGGCCCCCAGCCACCGTTTACGAAATACTGGATCGCGATGCCCAGGATGTTGGAAGCTGTCCAATAAAGGGCCAGCCCGCTGGGCAATGTGAACGAGAAAAAGGCGATCATCAGCGGCATCAGCCACAGCATCATAGCCTGATTTCCCGCCTGCCTGGGATCCGAGTTCGGCTGCATGGTCATCTTCTGCTGGATCCAAGTGGTAACGAAGACCAGCACCGGCATTATTAGGTTGGTAGGATCTGACTGGGCGAGGTCCAGCCAGAGGAAGTTCGAGTTCAACGGCGCGGCGGAGTAGATCGGCGCCACAGGAATCCAGGTGTAAAGCTTTTCCGAAAGGCCTACCAAGTCGTCGGGCTTTGAGAACACAGTCTGAATCAATACCCTGAAGAGGCCAATCAGGATGGGCATCTGCACGACCATAGGGCCCAGGCAGCCAATAGGGCTTACCCCCGCCTCGCGGTAAAGGCGCATGGTTTCTTGGGAGATTCGAGACCGATCTCTGGCGTACCGGTCCTGAATCTCTTTTAGCTTTGGTTGAAGGGCGCTCATAGCCCGCATCTGCTTGAGTTGCTTCAACGTCAGCGGCATCGTGACCAAACGTGTGACCGCGGTCAAGGCGATGATAGCCAGGCCCATGTTGCTGAACAACATGGTGTATAGCACCACCAATGAGTTGAGCATGGGTCGAATTATCAGTTCGGTCCAGAGGAATGAAATGGCCTCCAAAGAGTCCTACCTCACTGCCGCGTTTGTTCGGCTGATTATTCGGGTTAGTTGACGCATCCGCCCTCGCGCCGTGTGTCCAGACACCATACGTTCCGTTGTCCACCTTTGAAATCTATGCGTCTGACTGTACTGTCCTGGGAGCCTACATAGACCGAGTCGCCAACCGCAAAGAGAGGTGCTTTTATATCAGCGTCCCCAATCTTCTGGTTGAACAGTACTCGCTGCAAGCCCAGATTCTCGGTGCTTGTGTTCAGCAGCAATAGGTTTCCATCGCTCGCCGCCACCACCAGGCCGTTCGGCACCAACACCGGCGTCGAAACGATAGCCGAACCTACGTAGTGCTTCCAAAGCAGGTTCCCACTCCTGTCCAACGCGTAGATGTTTCCATCCATGTTAGGGGCGAATATGGTTCGGCCATCGGTTATCGCCCCGGCCCAGAACCAGTTGTCGCCTTCTATGGACCATTGCTTGGCGCCGTCGTCCACGGACAATGCGTAGAGGTTCTTATCAAAAGACCCAGCGATGACCTTACCGTCGAAGACAAGGGGTTTTCCCGCAACCACCCCGCCCGTCTCAAACTGCCAACGCTCCTTGCCGTCCTCTAAAGTCACGGCGTAGACCTTGTGGTCTTGTGAGCCGAAGTATGCGATGCCGTCTTGCACTACAGGGGTCGACCAGATGGGACCACCAGTTAAGAATGGATTCCAGAATTCGTTGCCGTTCTTTGCGGTATAAGCGTAGAGTTTGCCGTCTTCCGATGGTGACAGGATGATGTCGTTGGTGGGGTCGTAGGCCGGTCCAGCCACTAGCGGCGCGGGTTCTTCGAAGAAATTTTCGGGTCTCTTCCAGCCAGCGCCCGCCAGCTGTCCTGTTTCACGATCAAGGGCATAGAGGAACCCATCGATACCGTTCACGTAGACCAGGTCACCCTGAACAACTGGCGTATTGTAAAGGCCGGACAGGTTATCTTGGCCCAGGTTCGAGGGGAACGACCACTTGTCCTGAAGGCTGCCGGAACCGTTGTCCACAAGAGCGATTACTTCACCGTCTTTCGTCCCGATGTAGACGACCCCGTCGACGCTGATGGTTGGATTCCAACCGTTGCTCTCGCTACCGACGTTGTGGGTGCAGGCCGCTAGGACGGGCAGCATGAGAATGGCGAATAGAATCAGCAGGCGGCGGCTCGCCAAACTGTCAGAGCTGATGGTGCGAGCAGGTCGAATGTCGGTTCTCGTCTTGCGGTTGAATATGCTCACGGTACTGGGTCATATCCTTGGCCGCCTAGGGGACGGCATCTGCCCAGCCGTTTAACGCCTAGCCAGACGCCCCTGAATACCCCGTATCTCTCCACGGCTTCCTGGGAGTAATGCGAGCAGCTGGGGTAATACCTACAGGATGTCGGCAACAGAGGGGCCAAGGTCTTTTGGTAGACCGAGATCATAGATAAGACGGCGTACTTCAAATAAATTTTCCCGTCGGCCAGTTTAATCAAAGGGCGCGCTTGAAGATCGATCCACGATTGGCCCTGGACCGGTGGGCTGTGGAGGCTCGTCCACCAGATTGGCGCGCTGCAACAGATTATCTATTGCGTCCTTTAGGTCCTGGTACTTGGCGCTGCCAGCGCCTCGCCGGACTATGAATAGTGCGTCCCAGCCAGCTTTCACTGGGTTCAGGCGGACTGCTTCCCGCAACCGTCGCTTTACCTTGTTCCTCACAGCCGCGTTGCCGACCCTTTTGCTCACTAGGAAGCCGAACCGGCTGCAGCTGCTGCCGTTGGTCAGGTATCTAATGACCAACAATCGGTTGGCTGCACTGCTGCCCTCGATGTGAATCTGAGAGAACCGTTTGCTGCCTGTGAGCCGTTGCCTGCGCTGCATTACCGGACTGAGCTAGTGGATAGGTTGATGGGTGAACTGATGAGTGGCGCCCCTGAAGACCATCAAACAGATGATCGAATACCTGGCGCCGGTATCAGACGGATAGATTATG
>Ga0066372_10000238_pt1 | contig 20045 bp, 20 predicted proteins | sample Knorr_S15_td_250_FD_77011 | JGI IMG/M metagenome (GOLD analysis project Ga0066372, IMG submission 77011) | Marine microbial communities from Southern Atlantic Ocean transect - Knorr_S15_td_250_ad_251m_LV_A | ecosystem: Environmental > Aquatic > Marine > Oceanic | place: Southern Atlantic ocean... | reverse complement strand
GTACCAAATGGGTTTGATAAAAATGGTAAGCCTACTGGAATTCTATTTGTTGGAAAACTTTATGATGAAGCAAATCTGATGATCGCTGCAAAAACTTATCAAGATGCCAATAATTTTCATCTCGTTTATCCGGGGTTAGATTAACTTTTAAATTACAAACTTAATTAAACAAAAAAAAGCCCCGTTAACGGGGCTTTTTATTTTTACATAAGGGTAAGTTTGTGATGATATTTACATCATTCCGCCCATACCACCCATACCACCCATATCAGGCATGGCAGGAGCCGGAGCTTCGTCTTTAGGAGCATCTGCTACCATTGCTTCTGTTGTTAGAAGCAAACCTGAAACTGATGCTGCATTCTGTAATGCATATCTGGTGACTTTGGTTGGATCTAAGATACCGGATTCAATCATATCTCCATATTCTCCGGTAGCCGCGTTATAACCAAAATTACCTTCACCTTCTGCGACAGCATTTAAAACAACACTTTCATCTCCGCCTGCGTTAGAAACAATCTGTCTGAAGGGTTCTTCAACCGCTTTACGGAGTATATTTATACCAACGTTCTGGTCATCGTTGTCACCAGTTAGTTTTGAAATTCCATCTAGAGCGCGAATAAATGCCACGCCGCCGCCTGGAACAACGCCTTCTTCGACCGCAGCACGAGTTGCATGTAATGCATCTTCTACGCGTGCTTTCTTTTCTTTCATTTCTATTTCTGTTGCAGCTCCAACTTTAATTACAGCAACACCTCCGGAAAGTTTTGCAACACGTTCCTGAAGTTTTTCCTTATCATAATCAGAGCTTGATTCTTCTATCTCATTGTTGATAGTTGAAACTCGACCCTTAATTTCATTGGCACTGCCCGCGCCATCAATAATTGTAGTATTTTCTTTATTGATTTGAACTTTCTTTGCATCGCCAAGATCTTCGATAGTAGTCTTTTCCAGAGAGAGGCCAACTTCCTCAGAAATCACCTTACCTCCTGTAAGAATAGCAATATCTTCTAGCATAGCTTTTCGTCGATCGCCAAAACCAGGGGCTTTAACGGCTGCAACTTTTACGATTCCTCGTATATTATTAACTACTAAAGTTGCTAGTGCTTCTCCTTCAATATCTTCAGCTATTATCAAGAGCGGTCGACTTGCTTTAGCTACACCTTCTAAAATTGGCAATAAGTCACGAATGTTAGATATTTTTTTGTCATGCAAGAGAATAAGCGGTGCTTCTAACTCGACTGTTTGATTTTCGGCTTTATTTATAAAATAGGGAGACAGGTAGCCTCTATCGAATTGCATACCTTCAACGACGTCTAATTCATTAGAAAGACCTGATCCTTCTTCGACAGTAATAACACCTTCTTTTCCTACTGTTTTCATTGCTTCAGAGATTATCTCTCCTACTTCTTGATCAGAATTAGCAGATATGCTGCCAACTTGAGCTATGGATGTATCGTCAACGCAAGGTTTAGAAAGTTTCTGTAGTTGATCGGTAATTGCAATAGTTGCTTTATCAATTCCCCGCTTCAAATCCATCGGATTCATGCCTGCAGCAACAGACTTTAAACCTTCACGTAAGACAGCTTGAGCAAGAACTGTCGCTGTAGTGGTGCCATCACCAGCGATATCAGAAGTCTGTGAAGCTACTTCCTTGACCATCTGGGCGCCCATATTTTCAAATTTGTCATCTAGCTCAATTTCTTTTGCAACCGAAACACCATCTTTAGTTACGGTTGGAGCACCAAAACTCTTATCGAGTACCACGTTGCGACCTTTTGGGCCCAGCGTTACTTTTACAGCATTCGCTAATATATTTACACCTGAAAACATTTTTTGACGGGCATCATCGCCGAAACGAACTTCTTTAGCAGCCATTTGTTTTTACCTCTTAACTTAAAATTCTTTAATTTAAATACAACTCATTAGCCTTCAATTACGGCCATAATGTCATCTTCTTTCATTACCAGTAACTCTTCTCCATCAACCTTGACCTCGGTACCGCTATACTTACCAAAAAGTACCTGGTCACCAGCTTTTAAGTCCAACGCACGAACTTCACCTGAATCAAGAATTTTGCCGTTGCCTACCGCAACAATTTCACCCTTAATTGGTTTCTCAGCAGCAGCATCTGGGATAACAATACCGCCAGGTGATGTAAGCTCTTCCTCCATGCGTTTTACGATGACTCGATCATGTAAAGGACGAATTTTCATCGTTTGAATCTCCTCTTATAATTATGTTTTATCTATTTATGCTTTATTCCCATATTTTCGAAATTATTAGCACTCGATAATAGGGAGTGCTAATAATAGTGGCAGTAAAAAAAATATCAAGGGAAATTGTCATATTTTTGTAACTAAATTGATAAAATCACACAAATAAACTCATATTTTGTTATATCTTGTAAAATTAACGCCATTAAAAAATAGAAAAAAGATCTGAAAAAATGTAATCATTACTATGCTGTTTAATATTATTAAAAAAATTTTTCGTACAACACCATGCTAAATTTAAAAAATTTATTAAGAATTTCTTTGTTATCCTCAGTGATTATCTTATCCAACTGTTCGGATTCAATAAATGAACTAACACCCAATAAAAATATAGATCAAAGCACGACATTAGTTCAAAATTTTGGGATATTATCTAACAACAAAACATTTCTAGATGTAGATAAAGCATTCATACCAATTATTAGTGCGCTTAATAGCAATACTCTAGAAATAGCATTCCAGATAAGCCCAGAATATTACCTGTATAAAGAAAAAATAAGCCTAGTAACGAACTCAAAAGATGTAAAAATTGGTCACCTTGATCTCCCTAGAGGATTAACAATAACTGATGAGTGGTTTGGGAGAATGGAAATATATCGAGAAGAGGTTTTTGCTAAAACATCAGTAGCTCGAGCAACAATAAATGCTGGGGAAATAACCGTTTCATTAGCTTACCAAGGCTGTGCCGATGCCGGGCTTTGTTACCCGCCTCAAATAAGAAATTTTACTGTCTCTTTACCTAAAGCTACGTCAGTAAACTCAAATAAATTGAAACCTATTATTCCGATATCTGAACAAGGGAGACTCGCAGAACTTATTTCAAAATCAAATATTTTCATTATTATTGCAACTTTTTTTATTGCGGGTCTGCTACTTTCTTTAACACCTTGCGCTTTACCAATGTTACCTATTCTTTCAGGCATCATTGCGGGGGGGAATAAAAATAATGTATCGAAAAGTTTCAACCTTGCAATAAGTTACGTTCTTGGGATGTCAATTGTATACACGCTATTAGGTATAGCTGCTGCAGCAATTGGAATTCAGTTACAAGCATTTTTTAACGCGCCTTGGATAATAATACTTTTTTCTGGATTTTTTATTTTCTTAGCATTTGGCATGTTTGGTTATTTTGATCTTCAAGTACCAGAGGCTTTACAAAATAAAATGACTATATTAAGCGGAAAGCAAGCAAGAGGTACATATATCGGCGCATTCATAATGGGGGCATTATCTTCATTGATTGTTACGGCTTGTGTTGCACCGCCCTTAGTTGCTGCATTCATGGTAATTGGGCAAACGGGCAACGTTATGCGTGGTGGAATTGCAATTTTCTCTCTCAGCCTTGGAATGGGAGTTCCTCTTTTATTGCTTGGAGCTTCTGCTGGAAAAATACTGCCAAAAACAGGGGAATGGATGACTTCTATTAAAAAAGCATTCGGTTTTATGATGTTAGCTCTTTCCATCTGGATGATATCGCGCATTATTCCAGGAAATATAGCGCTTGCGCTTTGGGGAATACTTTTTCTTAGTATTGGAATATATATGATTAGATTTTTGGGACTTAGTACACCGATGTCGATAAATAAAAAAACTAATGCAAGTATAGGTATTTTTGCTTCCATGTATGGCGCTGCTATGTTGATTGGTGCCTTTTTAGGTAATAGTAACCCTATACAGCCGTTGGCTGGTATCGTTAATCAAACATCAAAAAAAATAGATTCACAAAAATTGATATTTAAGAGAATAAAATCGATTGATGATCTCAATAATGCTGTTGTTGAAGCTTCAAAAAATAACAAAAATATTATGTTAGATTTCTATGCTGATTGGTGCATATCATGTAAAGAAATGGAGCTTTACACTTTTACAAATAGATCTGTTCAGGAAGTCCTGGCTAACACTTTATTACTTCAAGCAGATGTTACATTGAACGATGAGCAAGATAAAAAATTAATGAAAACATTAGGTGTTTATGGTCCACCTACCATAATATTTTACGGATCAGATGGATTTAAAAAAGATGGATATGAAGTAGTAGGATACATGAGAGTTCAACAATTTATATCCCATGTCAAAAGAGTCTTGGGTCAGAGTACTTAAATTTAGGTAAATTTTAAATGAAACAATATCATCTGATTACATTCTGCTTAATAATACTCTTGGGATGTGAAGTATCCACGGAGAAAAAAGAAAATATCAATCAGATTAGCAAAGTACAAAACTTGGAAATTAATTTCGAACTACCTGATCTAGATGGAAATATACACCATTCTTCTGAATGGCAAGGAAAAGCAAAACTCATAAATTTTTGGGCAACTTGGTGTGCACCTTGTCGAAGAGAAATACCCCTCCTTAATAAAACACAATATACCTACGAAAATGATCTTCAAATCATCGGGATAGCAGTTGATTTTGTTGATGATGTAAAAGCTTATGAAAAAGAAATGCCGTTTGACTATCCAATTTTAGTGGGGCAAGAAAATGCCATTGCAATTGCTGAGTCTGCCGGAATTGAATTTATTGGCCTCCCATTCACTATGATAATATCTGCTAAAGACGAGTTAATAAAAACACATCTTGGTGAAATTAAAGATCAACACATTGCAAAGATCATTGATATTCTCCGACGAATTGAAACTCAAGAACTTACTATCGATTCGGCTAGAAATATACTGGGTAATTTCTAATAAAAACACTATTTCGATGATTGTGTATCGTTTTTTAATTATTTTCTAGAAATTTTCACGAAATGCTTTAAAAAGCACATAAATGTTGCTATCTCCTAGAAAAATAATGTAATATAAATATATTATGTCAAAGCTACTACTGATTAATGGCCCTAATCTAAATCTTCTTGGTACAAGAGAGCCTGATGTTTATGGAAATACAGATCTTAAAGAAGTTGAAAGATCTCTTAAAGAAACTGCTACAAAACTAAACCATACCCTTGAGTGTTTTCAAAGCAATGCCGAACATGCAATTGTTGACAGGATACAAAAAGCGGCTAAAGATAAAATTGAATTTATTTTACTAAACCCAGGTGCTTTTACTCATACAAGTATATCAATACGTGATGCACTTCTTGCGATTGATATACCCTTTATTGAGATTCACCTCAGTAATACATTTGCAAGAGAAGAGTATCGTCAAACCAGCTACTTTAGTGATATTGCTGCAGGATGTTTATTTGGTCTGGGAAAATACGGTTATGAGTTAGCACTTCGAGCAGCTATAAAACAACTACTAGCTCCTGAGGATTAGCAATGGATATTAGAAAAGTAAAAAAACTTATTGAGCTTCTCAATGAATCTGGAATTGGTGAGATAGAAGTAACCGAAGGAGAAGAATCAGTTCGTATCTCTAAAGAAACTAAGAGTACAAAAATTCCATCAAATGATTCTCATCTAGAAAAAAATTCTGCCTCTAAAACAATTAAAGAAGAACCCTCTTTACCAAAGAGTGATACTTCTAATGATAATGGGTATGAAGTCCTAGCACCGATGGTTGGAACATTTTACGCTGCACCAGAACCAGGGGCATCGCCATATGTTCAGGTTGGTGATCATGTTAATCAAGGAGATACTCTTTGTATTATTGAAGCTATGAAAATGATGAATCAAATTGAAGCTGATGTACCTGGAACAATAAAATCCGTTCGAATACAAAATGGAGAACCTGTTGAATATGAACAGTTATTATTTGTAATTGATCAAGGTAAACCAGAGTAAATAATTTAAATCATGCTCGATAAAGTCGTTATAGCAAATCGTGGAGAAATTGCGCTTAGAATACTTCGAGCCTGTCATGAAATGGAAATAAAAACTGTCGCAGTACATTCATCTGTTGATAGTAACTTGAAACATGTTTTGCTAGCAGACGAAACAGTCTGTATTGGCCCTTCTCATAGTAGCGAAAGTTACTTAAATATGCCTTCCATAATTAGTGCCGCTGAGGTAACAGATTCAGTCGCTATACACCCAGGATATGGATTTCTTTCTGAAAACGCGGACTTTGCTGAACGAGTAGAATCATCAGGTTTTATTTTTATTGGTCCACAATATGAATCTATAAAATTAATGGGAAATAAAGTATCTGCAATCAAGGCAATGAAGAAAGTTGGAATTCCTACCATACCTGGATCTAATGGGCCACTTTCAAATAACACAGAAAAAAACTTACAACTTGCAAAAAATATAGGTTACCCAATAATCATAAAAGCAGCTGAAGGTGGTGGTGGACGTGGGATGAGAGTTGTTCATTCAGAAGCGTCTTTACTAAATGCGATAACACTAACGCAAGCAGAATCTAGATCTGCTTTTGATAGTGATATTGTCTACATGGAAAAATATTTAGAGAGCCCGAGACATATTGAAGTGCAAATACTGGCAGACAATTATGGAAATGTTGTTCATCTCGGGGAGAGAGACTGTTCTATGCAACGACGACATCAAAAAGTTATAGAGGAAGCGCCGGCTCATGGAATCTCAGATGAACAGAGACAAAATATAGGTAATAGGTGCGTTAAAGCGTGCCAAGAAATTGGATATCGAAGTGCGGGAACTTTTGAATTTCTATACCAAGATGACCAATTCTATTTCATTGAAATGAATGCAAGGCTTCAAGTAGAACATCCTGTTACTGAGATGATAACGGGAATAGACATAGTAAAAGAGCAAATGAATATTGCCTCGGGTAAAAAACTTAGCTTTTCTCAATCAGATGTACATATGCAAGGCCATGCAATAGAATGCCGTATTAATGCAGAAGATCCAAAATCATTTTTACCTTCCCCTGGATTAATATCACTTTGGCATCCACCAGGTGGCCCTGGTATTCGCACTGACAGCCATGTATATACTGGCTATGAAGTTCCGCCATTTTATGACTCAATGATAGGAAAAATAATTGCTCATGGAGATAATAGACATACAGCATTATCTCGTATGAAGACAGCATTATCGGAAATGGTAATCGAAGGTATAAAGTCAAATATTCCTCTTCATCAAGAAGTTCTTCAACATTCTGCCTTTGAAAAAGGTGGTACTAATATCCATTATTTAGAAAAGAGACTTGGCATCTAAACACCATTCCCAAAGTAAAATTAATTTGTAGGTCAATCCGTTAATCAGCGAATAAATAAACATTGGAAATAGGCCCATACAAAATAAAAACTCCATTCTTTTTGGCTCCCATGGCCGGTATAACTGATGCTCCATTCCGAAAAATTTGTCGGAAATATGGAGCAGGTTTAACTGTCTCAGAAATGACTACAGCTGATATAGAATTATGGAAAACTAAAAAATCTAAACGCCGTTTAAATATTGATATGGATACGGAGCCAAAAGTCGTCCAGATCGCAGGATCAGAACCATATCTAATGGGTTTAGCAGCTAATTTGTGTGCAGCAAATGGCGTGCAGATCATTGATATTAATATGGGATGTCCAGCGAAAAAAGTATGTAATAAACTAGCCGGCTCTGCCTTATTAAAAGATATAAAACAGGTGAGAAAAATATTGAAATCTGTAATTGCAGCCGTTGATATTCCTGTCACATTAAAAATGCGTACTGGATGGGACAATAACACTAAAAATGCTCCTGAAATTGCTAAAATTGCTGAAAACGAAGGCATTAAATTAATAACAATTCATGGTAGAACTAGATCATGTCATTTTAAAGGGGATGCAGAATATAAAACAATTGCGCAAATAAAAAAATTAGTTACTATTCCCGTGGTTGCAAATGGAGATATAACAACTCCGGAGAAGTCGCTTGAAGTTTTGCACATAAGTTGTGCTGATGCTTTAATGATTGGTCGAGCTGCAAGGGGTCAACCATGGATTTTTGAGGACCTAAATTACTACTATAAAACAGGTAAAAAAAATAAGCCGCTAGAAAAAAATAAAGTCCATGATATTATGTTAGAACACCTTTTAGGACTGTATCAATTTTACGGTGATACAACCGGAGTAAGGGTAGCTCGGAAACATCTTGTTTGGTATTGCACCAATCTTGTAAACTCGGAACTTTTTAGAGCCAAAGTGGTGCGTGTTAACAGCCCAGCTGAACAAGTAAAACTTACAACAGAATACTTTAGTTATGATTCAACAGATACTCCATTAGTAACGCAGTGCAATAGAACATAGGTTCCATCTACATAGAAGATAGAGACAGGTAAGGTTTAAATTATAGTGACAAAAAAGAAGAACAAAACCCTCAGTAACCACACAGAAAAGGCTATAGGTCAGTATTTTTCAAGCCTGAATGGTCATCGTCCAGGTGATCTGTACGATCTAGTCATCGGTCAAGTGGAACAACCTCTTCTTAAAACTGTAATGGAGTATACAAAAGGAAATCAGAGTCAAGCGGCTGGTATCCTTGGAATAAATCGCGGCACTCTTCGAAAAAAATTAAAAACTTATTCCATTAATCAATAAAGGTTTTAAATGTTAAAAGTAAGACGCGCACTTATCAGCGTCTCTGATAAACGTGATCTCATCTCTTTTGCCAAAGGGCTAGATAATCTTGGAATAGAAATACTTTCAACTGGAGGAACATGCCAAAAATTGCATGAAGCTAATATTTCTGCAATTGAGGTTTCAAAAAAAACAGGGTTTCCTGAAATTATGGATGGAAGAGTCAAAACACTTCATCCAATAATTCATGGCGGGCTTCTAGGTAGACGAGGAATTGATGAGCTCGTTATGGACAAACATAATATTGAACCCATTGATCTTCTTGTTGTTAATTTATATCCATTTGAAAAAGTTATTAAAAAAAACACCACAACAACTGAAGAAGCAATAGAAAATATTGATATTGGTGGCCCAGCTATGATCCGTGCTGCATCAAAAAATCATTCAGATGTAATAGTAGTGGTTGACCCAGATGACTATGATAAAGTCCTACTCTCCCTAAATAATAATCAAATATCAGAAAAATATCGGATAAAACTCGCTCGGAAAGCTTTTTCACATACCGCTAGTTATGATATGGAAATAGCAAAATATTTAAACAAGAAATTCTCTTCTAATGTATTTGATAACAAGATGTTCTATTCTGGGGATCTTATTTCGAATCTTCGTTATGGTGAAAATCCACACCAAAAAGCAGCTTTCTACAGTGACCATGAAATACCAAATGGCTCGCTAGCTTCGTCAAAAAAAATCCAAGGAAAGGAGTTATCATACAATAATATCGCAGATAGTGATGCTGCGATAAATTGTGTCAAACAGTTTAAACAACCGGCGTGCGTCATTGTAAAACACGCTAATCCATGTGGTGTTGCAGTTAACAATACAATTCTAGAATCCTATAAACGAGCATACTCAACAGATCCAACTTCAGCATTTGGCGGGGTTATTGCTTTTAATACATCACTGGATGAAAAAACTGCACGTACAATAATTGAAAAACAGTTTGTTGAAGTAATAATTGCACCGAAAATCGAAAAAAAAGCTAAGACCATCCTAAGTAAAAAAGAAAATATACGAGTCATAGAAACAGGATTATTTAACAAAGATTTAAAAGAAAACTATGATTTTAAAAAGGTATCTGGTGGATTACTTGTTCAAACAATAGATCAAGAAACAATAAATGAATTAAATCTACAAGTAGTTACAAAGAGAAAACCCAGTGAATCAGAAACTAAGGATCTAATGTTTGCATGGAAAGTAGTGAAATATGTTAAATCTAATGCAATTATTTTTTGTAAAAACGAAATGACAATAGGAATTGGAGCCGGGCAAATGAGTCGTGTTTATAGCACTAAAATTGCTGCTATTAAAGCTTCTGATGAAGGTTTACCAATACAGGATTCCGTTATGGCATCGGATGCATTTTTTCCATTCAGGGATGGCATTGATGCTGCTGCTGAACATAACATATCCTCAATAATCCAACCAGGCGGCTCCATGAGGGATGATGAAGTAATTAAAGCAGCAAATGAACACAACTTAGCAATGGTTTTTACAAATATGCGGCACTTTAGGCATTAAAAAAAATAAATGAAAATACTAGTAATTGGTAGCGGCGGCAGAGAACACGCGATTGCATGGAAATGCGCACAATCCATGGAAGTTGATGAAGTAATCGTTGCTCCTGGCAACGCTGGTACACACCTAGAAAAAAAGCTTCGTAATATTAATATCCCCGATGACGATATAGAAGCTCAAGTCAAACTTGCAAAACAAGAAAAAATTGATTTAACGATTGTTGGTCCAGAAACCCCATTAACAAAGGGTATTGTAGATCGCTTCGAACGTGAAAATCTTCATTGTTTTGGCCCCAATGCCAAAGCAGCTCAACTTGAAGGTTCCAAAGCATTTACAAAACAATTTTTAGCAAGACATAAAATACCCACAGCCGATTACAAAATTTTTACAGAAGTAAATCCAGCGCTTGAGTACGTTTCTGAAAAAGGTGCTCCAATCGTCATAAAGGCTGATGGATTAGCTGGAGGAAAGGGAGTTATTGTGGCATTAACAATCGATCAGGCCAACCAAGCAATAAGAGATGTATTGGAAAATAATAGTTTTGGAGATGCTGGATCAATGATAGTTATTGAAGAGTTTTTGGAAGGTGAAGAGGCAAGTTTTATAGTCATAACAGACGGAAAAACAGTTTTACCGTTAGCAACATCGCAAGATCATAAAACAAGAGATAATGGAGATAAGGGCCCTAATACTGGCGGAATGGGGGCATACTCACCCGCGCCTATCGTAACTCGTGAATTAAATAAACAAATAATGCATAAAATTATATACCCAACTCTTCGTGGATTAGCTGAAGATGATATTTTATACCGTGGCTTTCTTTATGCAGGAGTAATGGTTGATAAGAAAGGTGAAGCCAAAGTTTTAGAATATAATTGCAGATTTGGCGATCCAGAAACACAGCCAATAATGGTCAGACTCAAATCTGACTTAGTAAAACTATGTCAAGCAACTCTTGAAGGATCTTTGGATAAACAAAACGTCGAGTGGGATTCCAGAGTCTCCCTAGGTGTTGTCATGGCTTCTGGTGGTTACCCCGAAGATTATGAAACTGGACATGTTATCTCTGGAATTAATGATATTAATAATCAGAACTGTAAAGTTTTCCATGCAGGAACAAAAATTGACAGCAAAAAAATAATAACTTCTGGGGGGAGAGTGCTTTGTGTAGTGGGAATGGGTAATACAACCATAGAAGCAAAAACTGCTTCTTATGAGGCTGTATCTCAAATCTCCTGGAAAGATGAGTTTCATAGAAATGATATAGGCTATCGAGCGATTAAAAACCATGAGAAACATGATTAGTGCCACGAAAGCAACTCAGCTAATACTAGAATCAATCATTCCATTTAAGGATAAAAGTGTTGAGATCGAGAAAATAACAGGAAGAATACTAAGACAATCAGTATTTGCAGAACGAGATCAACCGCCTTTTAATAGAGCGACAATGGATGGCATTGCTATAAGATTTTCATCCTTTAAATCAAATAAAATAAAGTATCGAATTGCTGCTACAGCACATGCCGGTGAACCAATAAAGGAGCTTATAGATCCAAATGATTGTATTGAAATAATGACAGGTGCAGTCATACCAAATAAAGCAGACTGTATTATCCCGGTAGAATATTTATCCTTCATTAACAAATCTGTGCAAATAAACTTAAATTATAAAGCTGAAAAAAATCATTTTATTCACAAAAAAGGCTCTGATTACAAAAGAGGTACGGAATTACTCCGTCCAGGGAAAAAAATTACGCCGATGGATATTGCAATTATTACTTCTTGCGGTCTTGAGAGTGTTCTTGTAAGCAAACAACCGACAATAAGTATTCTGTCAAATGGCAATGAACTAATCAGTGGAAATAGAGCAATTAAACCTCATCAAATAAGGCTCTCTAATGGTCCCTCTATTATTTCAATGCTACAACAACAAGGATTCGACAAATGTGTGCACGAACACCTTATTGATGAAAAATCAATTTTGCGTAAACGCATATCAAACCATTTAGATAAATCCAATATAGTTATTATCAGCGGTGGTGTTTCTATGGGGAAAACCGATTTTATTCCTGACATTCTGAAAGAACTCGCTGTTGACTGTGTATTTCATAAAATAAGTCAACGACCAGGAAAGCCCATGTGGTTTGGGATAGGACCACAAAAACAGGCTGTTTTTAGTTTACCCGGTAATCCTGTATCTTCACTGACATGTTCTAGACAATATGTAATACCAGCTCTATATCACGCAAGCTCATATCAAATAGGGCCTCAAGAGTATGTTGAAATTGAACAAGACATTACTTATAAACCCAAATTAACAAATTTCTTGCCAGTCAAAACAAAAGCTAAAACAAATGGAAAATTAATAGCAAAACCTATTTTTACCAATACTTCAGGTGATTTTAGAGCCCTTTCAGATACAGATGGTTACATAGAACTTAAAAGCGAAAAAACACATTTTAAAAAAGGTCAAAATATACCTTTTCATCGATGGAAATTACTCTAACATATTCAATAAATAGCTGTATTACCATATAACCAAAAGCGGTCACCTCGCATTCTTTTACATATCTAATTGTCATTTGATATAAGAAACGTTAAATTGATTGGATTAAAAAATTAAATAGGAGAAAAAGTTATGGACTTTTTGGAAAAATATAGAGAACAGTGCTACGCAGCCTTGCGAATAGTTTCTGGGTTTATGTTTATTTTTCATGGTATACCGAAGTTAGCAAAAGTGATGGATGGAACTTCAATGTGGATTCACCAAATTGCAGGGCCGATTGAAGTAATTGGTGGTGCGCTAATAATGATTGGTCTTTATACTTCAAGAGCGGCTTTTCTATCAAGTGGACTCATGGCAGTTGCTTATTGGTATGCTCATGCTTCAAGAGGTGGTTGGCCTATTGATAATGGCGGTGAACTCGCAATTATGTTTTGTTTCGCTTTTCTATATATTGCTAGCAGGGGTAGTGGCATGTGGAGTGTTGACTCACAGCGAAGCTAGAAGATAATAGGCTAGTATTTTAGCGGCGTGCTAGCCAACATTCACTGTTTCAAAGATTTTTGACGTGGTCGTTACAAACATCGATTTCGACAGCGAAAAAAACGATTGCAAATCCTGCTGCTTGCCGTCAGGATACACGACGATTAGCTCGGTTCCATACTATAAATGAGCAACCGCATAGAGGAGCAAGGACCATGGTAATACACGCAAGATGGGTCATATTTCTGATACTTGTCGCATGCACTGCGATTAAGGTAGTTGAAGCTTCAGAGTGGCAACTTTTGCGGGATTCAAGCAATGTTCGTTTTATCGGCGTGGTGGAGGGATCGGCATTTCGGGGGCGCTTTGAAAATTTCTCTGCGATGATAGACTTCGATCCAAAGAACCCTACTGCAGGCAAGATCATCGGGGTGGTGGAAATGACTTCTGCCGAGTCTGGTGATGCGGAGCGGGATGCGTATTTGATGGAGGAAGATTGGTTCAATCCGCAGATCTATCCGAAATCGCGGTTCGAATCCGAGCGTGTCGAGCAGCTGGACGACGGAACGTTTGCCGCCCACGGACAACTAACCTTAGTCGGAATTAGCCAACCGGTCACAATGCTGTTTGAATTCGAGGTTTCGGATTCAACGGCGCATTTTTCTGGCAGGTTTGAGATCATGCGCCTGCTTTTTGGTGTGGGCTGGGATTCGACCAATTGGATAGACAACGAGGTCGCCGTTCAAGTGGAACTCGATCTGCAGTAATAATCTGCTAGGAAAAACCCAATGACCAAAGCTAATCACGAGCAACTCCATTCCATCAGCAAACGAGAATTTCTAGAGGCGGTCGCCGCCGTCGGTGGCGTATCCGCTATGATGTCGGTATTAAACGGTTGGGACATGGGTATTGCTTCTGCCGCAGAGACCCCTCCCGATCTCATGGGACGATCTGAAGGCACCAGAGTACTCATTCTGGGTGCCGGCCTTGCGGGTATGACCGCTGCATATGAGCTGGGGCTGCGCGGTTATGATTGCCAGATCCTGGAAGCACGCTCTTTTGCTGGAGGTCGCTGCCAGTCCTCACGCGGGGGATTTAAGACGACAACGGTTGATGGTGAAACCCGAATCTGTGATTTCGATGAGGATCAGTACTTCAACCACGGGCCGTGGCGTCTCCCAAGTTTCCATTACGCGGTATTCCACTACATCCGCAAATTCGGTATACCGATGGAGATCATGGTTCAGGAGAACGACCTTGGTTACCTGCAGTTTGATGATGCTGACGGGCCACTGGCTGGTCGCCGGGTCCGTAAGCGCGAGATCAAAGCCGACATGAGAGGTTACACTTCAGAGCTGTTGGCAAAACTCGTGGATCAGGGTGCACTCAATAAAAAGCTAACCAACAGGGATAAGGAAAAACTCATCGACTACCTCATTCATGAAGGTTTCCTGAATGCACAGGATCTAAGTTACAAGGGTACAATCCACCGAGGAAATATCGAATTCGATCCCATGAAAGGCTTTAGGCCCAATGAAACAAGCACCGCCTCGGAGGCCTTTGCTTTTAAAGAAATACTGCAATCCGGGCTTGGGCAAACGTTTCAGGGTGTCACGTCGTTCGACCACCCAACAACGATGTACCAGCCTGTAGGAGGCATGGATCAGATCGCCCAGGGATTCGAGCTTGAGGTTGGAAATACGATTACTTACAACGCCGAGGTTAAAGAACTAAGGCAAGAAGAAAATGGTGTCAGCGTGCCATATCGTGATACTGCCACCGGAGAAGTACGGGTTGCGAAAGCAGACTACTGCATTACGACTATCCCCCTCGGTATACTCTCGAAGCTTCCGACGGATGTGTCAGATCAGTGTAAAGAGGCAATGGCTGCTCCAAGGAGCAGTACAGTCGGCAAGCTGGCGCTACAGATGAATCGCCGCTTCTGGGAGGAAGATGACGATATCTACGGTGGCCAGAGTACGCTTGGAATCCCGGGACATCAGGTTTTTTATCCTTCTTATGGCTACTGTGGCAGGAAGGGTATCATCCAGAGTGCATACGCATTTGGACGGACAGCAGTCTCCTTTGGCGAACTCTCACTAACTAAGCAAGTCGAACAGGCAATCGAACGTAGCGAGCGCATACACCCGGGACAATTCCGCAAACATTACGATGACAAGGCCTTTTCGATCGCGTGGCATCTTACTCGCTACAGCGAAGCTGGCTGGGCGGTCTGGTCACCCCCGGATAGCCAGAAGCTCTTGCCAGTATTACGGGAGCCACAAGGACGGATCTACTTTGCGGGAGATTACATAAGCAGCCTGCCAGGGTGGCAGGTGGGGGCCATCGAATCAGCGTGGACTCAGATCGAGAAGATTCATACCAGCGTCATGCGAGCCTGAAACTGAAAGAGGCGCACCGGCAGGAGAAACTGAAGATTCAGCCCACAGAGAGCCTAATTCACTCTGCTACCACAGCGCGCAACCTGGTTGGTTAGGAATGATTACTATTCGTTTTCTGTCACCGGTACCCCGGATATTTCATATTTGAGAACCAGCAAATCGCGAACGCTTAATGCTCCTCCCGCAGCTGTGAATGGTGACAGCCCAAGCTCACTATGCGTTATTTCGAGTTGACCGGTCGCAACGAATGAGTCGTCTGTTAATTCGATGCTGGCCGGAAAATTTACGGTATGTTCCGTCCCTATGACGATCACCGTTGTCACAATGTTCACGTCGGGCAGGCTGCCGAGTATCGCCCTGGAATGAATCTGAATCGTCGGAAATTGTTCGGCGTACAGAAGTTTTTCTCCGAGCATGTTGGCCTGGGTGCCATCGATGTCCTTCTGCGATATCTCTCCATCAAAATCTTCTCCTTCAAGTCCTCGTAAGGCAGGGTCATCCACCTCAAGGTCCGCAACGGTGAGCTCAAGTATAATAGTTGATTCAAGCGGATTCGGTGCGACCACGACAATACCTGAGATACTGTGGTGCGAAATCACATGGTGATGACCGAAGCGACGTAACGGGCCGTCAGGATATGCTAGAACACGCAACCAACTGGTATCGCTGGTGACACGAAACTCCTTATTAGTGGACGATTCCTGCGCCTGACTTGCAAGCGGCGCCGTGATTGCGAGCACAATTACCAGAAGAGATATTATGCGCATTTGTTTTCCTCGTTGACTTAATCTTTCTGCCAGACCGATATTACTCTGTTTCGCTCCGCTGGTAGACTGGCATGACTAATCATGGATATTAGCTCAAAAACCTAGATTGATGATTTTCATTAATCTGAGTTTTTTTGAATTTAGCGTTTTGTCATCGCTTCAAAAAACTTACTATTTGTTTTGGTATCTTGCATTTTATTTAACAAAAATTCGACTGCAGCTAACTCATCCATTGGATGTAAAACCTTTCTAAGTATCCACAATTTCTGAAGCTCTTCAGGCGCTGTTAATAATTCTTCTTTGCGGGTTCCAGAGCGATTGATATTAATTGCTGGAAAGACACGTTTTTCAGAGATCCGTCTATCCATATGAATTTCCATATTTCCTGTTCCTTTGAACTCTTCATAAATTACTTCATCCATCTTGGAGCCAGTATCAATTAATGCAGTAGCTAGAATTGTTAAGCTGCCGCCTTCCTCGACTTTACGTGCAGCACCAAAGAAACGTTTTGGTCGTTGTAAAGCATTTGCATCGACGCCTCCGGTCAAAACTTTACCTGAAGATGGCGCAACGGTGTTATATGCCCTTGCCAGACGGGTAATAGAGTCTAGTAAAATTACAACATCTTTTTTATGTTCGACTAAGCGTTTAGCTTTTTCTATCACCATTTCTGCAACCTGAACATGTCTACTTGCGGGTTCATCAAATGTTGATGAAACTACTTCACCTCTAACAGTTCTAGCCATTTCTGTTACTTCTTCCGGTCTTTCATCTACTAGAAGGACAATCAAGACTACATCAGGATTATTTGCTGAAATTGATAATGCGATATTTTGTAACAATATTGTTTTTCCTGCTTTTGGAGGAGATACAATTAATCCACGCTGGCCCTTCCCAATTGGAGCTACCATGTCAATAATGCGAGCGGTAAGATCTTCTGTGCTCCCGTTACCTTGTTCTAATTCTAATCGGTCTATTGGATGTATTGGAGTAAGATTTTCAAAAAGAATCTTATGGTGAATATTCTCAGGTGTTTCAAAATTAACTTCTCCAATTTTTAATAATGCAAAATAACGTTCACTATCTTTAGGCGGTCTTATAAAGCCAGAAACAGTATCTCCGGTTCGCAAATTAAATCGTCGAATCTGACTAGGGGAGACGTAAATATCATCAGGTCCTGCAACATAGGAACTGTCAGCTGAACGGAGAAAACCAAAACCATCTTGAAGAATTTCAAGTACGCCATCTCCATACACATCTTCGCCATTTTTTGCGTGCATATTAAGAATTGAAAAAATAATGTCCTGTTTTCGAGATCTTGCAAGATTTTCAATACCCATCGATTCACCCAGCTTAACAAGTTCAGATGGTTTCTTATTTTTTAAATCCCCAAGATTCATAGCGCTCTTGCTAAGTTCGAGCTGATCAGGAGAAATAACTTCTAATGGTATATCGTCGTCTGGAAAATCATCCATACGTCGTTTTTGCCGGTGGCGTCGATTGCCACCGTAATTATTTTTTGGTCTATTTGGCTTTTTTTTCCGACTTCTTGTTTGATTATTCAAGCTATATACTCATAAGTTAGATTCAAGGAATTCTGTTAGCTGAGATTTGGACATAGCGCCCATTTTCTGCGCATGCACGTCCCCATGTTTGAATAACATAAGGGTCGGTATGCTTCTAACACTATATTTCTGTGGGGTATTCTGATTTTCATCAATATTCAATTTTGTTACAATTAAACGATCAGCGTACTCCTCTGCAATCTCGTCTAATAAAGGAGCAATCATTTTACAAGGGCCGCACCACTCTGCCCAAAAATCAAGTAATACGGGTATATCAGATTGAATAACATCTGTTTCAAAATCTTTATCAGTAGTATGATGCATCTTATTGCTCACAAATTTTTTCTCCAATTTAATTGAGTTTCAATTTAAATTTTTTTTTCAATCAAGCCATTTCAACTTACATATGCTCTAAAACTAGTGACGCTGCATTCTCAATCAGGCAATATATCGATATTTTGTTGCGAATTTTTTGGAATTCTCTCGTGGCAAAATCGAATGGTGCAACGATTGTCTCGTTAAGACAAACTCAATTTGACACCTTCGTACGACATTTTGCAACACTTTATTGATATTTTCTTGAAATTTATTTTATGAACAACAATCATCTCAGTAATGTTTCGTTTGATAGTTTAGATCTTCATGCCCAAATTAAGGCAGGTATTTGTGATGCTGGATTCAATTTTTGTACCCCTATTCAAGCTGAAGCTCTTCCAATAACGATAGATCAAAAAGATGTTGCTGGGCAAGCGCAAACAGGGACAGGTAAAACAGCTGCATTTCTTATTGCCACATTCCAGAGATTATTAATTTCAAATCAAAAAAATACAAAAAATAATAAATCGCAGCCTATGGGATTTATTTTAGCACCAACACGAGAATTGGCCATTCAAATAGCTAAAGATGCTGATACTTTGGGAAAATATACCGAAATAAAAATTGGCTTAGCATACGGTGGAAAAGATTATGAAAAACAACGAAAAAATATTGAAAAAGGCATTGATGTACTTATTGGCACACCTGGGCGCATCATTGATTATTATAAGCAAGGTGTATTTAAATTAAATAAGGTACAAGTCCTTGTACTTGATGAAGCTGATCGAATGTTTGATTTGGGCTTTATTAAGGATATACGTTATTTATTAAGACGACTACCTTCGCCTAATAAGCGCCTCAATATGCTCTTCTCTGCCACACTCTCTCATAAAGTCCTAGAGCTAGCCTACGAACACATGAATGAGCCTGCGCTGATTCGTATAGAACCAGAAAAGATAACAGCTAGTGGTGTTCGTCAAGCCATATTCTTCCCTTCTAATGAAGAAAAAATAAAACTTTTGATAGGCCTTATCAAAGAAATTGGATCTAAAAAAATTATGGTGTTTAGCAATACCAAGAGAGAAGTGCAACGACTAGAAACATATTTATTAGCCAACAACATCGATGCTAAAGCTATTTCAGGAGATGTACCTCAAAACAAAAGGATATCAATGCTTACATCCTTCAAAGAAGGAAAACTATCGGTCTTGATATGCACTGATGTTGCTTCAAGAGGCCTACACATCCCAGATGTTCAATGCATTATTAATTATGATTTACCTCAAGATTCAGAAGATTATGTCCACAGAATCGGGAGAACTGCAAGGGCTGGAAACTCTGGAGATGCTATTAGTTTTGGCTGTGAAACTTATGCGGTATCACTACCTGATATAGAGAAGTATATTGGTTATAAAATACCTGTAGCTGATTATAATCCAACCGATTTACCTCAAATAAAAAAACCCAAATTTAAAAAAAATATTGCTTCAAAAAAAAGAAAAGTTAGAAAATAATGTAGTTCTCGTGGATGATTTTTCTGAGGCTCTAATTTTTCAGAGGAATTAATTCAAAAACACCTTTAATAGCATCAAATTCAGAATTTTGTGATTTCGTTGTACTTGCATCTGGCTGAGTTACATGAAATAGAGATTTTATACCGAATTTCTGGGCACTCTTAAGAACTTCAGGATTATCATCAACAAAACAAGTGGTAACTGGATTGAAAGGCTCTATTTGCTGTAAT
>Ga0066372_10000236_pt1 | contig 20061 bp, 12 predicted proteins | sample Knorr_S15_td_250_FD_77011 | JGI IMG/M metagenome (GOLD analysis project Ga0066372, IMG submission 77011) | Marine microbial communities from Southern Atlantic Ocean transect - Knorr_S15_td_250_ad_251m_LV_A | ecosystem: Environmental > Aquatic > Marine > Oceanic | place: Southern Atlantic ocean... | reverse complement strand
AGAAACCTCTGGACGACTGCCCCCTCGCTGATTGGTCCATACCTCAAGAGCATGAGAACGGCCTCAAGCATACCGGCGGAGCGATCGCTGCAGCGCACTCAGGGTTGAACACAGACGGAAGCCAATTCTACATTGTACCAGGGGATGGTCAGGCCTCTCATCTGGACTGGGAGGAGGGCAAGGAATGCTCCAGACAAGGCGTCTCCTGTCACACAGTTTTCGGTTACGTTATCTCGGGTATTGAGCATGTGAACGCGATTAGCGATGTCAGCACTGACGGTTCTGATGCTCCCGTGGACCCGGTCCGACTCTTGACTGCTCAAGTCAAGTGAAAGTAAGCGTTCACACCTTACACGAGCAACTTCATTTACTACTCGCGGAGGGTGTCCCACAGGTGGGTGCATGCCTCCAGAAGATCCGTTCGGAGCACTTTCCACCTTTGAGAAATCTGATGGTTCCCCCGCTTCCTTCTTGAATCTCAAAGCCCTACAGAACTTAGGCCTCTGCAACTTGGAGGAACTGCCATTCACTATCAGGATACTTCTTGAGGCCGCTCTCAGGAAGTGCGATGGTTTCCTCGTTAACGAGGAGGACGTCAGGAGAATCGCATCTTGGTCTCCGACGATGTCCCCGAGGGAGATACCATTCTGTCCCAGCCGAGTCATTCTCCAGGACTTCACAGGTGTACCAGCAATAGTCGACATAGCCGCGCTCAGGGATGCTATGAACGACCTAGGTGGAGACCCTTCCAAAGTCAACCCACAGGTCCCTGTAGACCTGGTGATCGATCACTCCGTCCAAGTCGATGTATCTGGGTTGTTCCCCGATGCGCAGGAACGCAATCTGGAGATTGAGTACGAGCGCAACTTTGAGCGATACAAGTTCCTGAAGTGGGGTCAGCAGAGCTTGGACAACTTCCGGGCGGTTCCCCCCGGAAGGGGAATAGTCCATCAGGTGAACCTAGAGTGGATTGCCACTGTTGCTCGCGAGGAAGATGGGGTGTGGATTCCCGACACTCTAGTCGGTACTGACTCTCATACGACGATGATCAACGGCCTCGGAGTCTTAGGTTGGGGAGTCGGAGGCATCGAGGCAGAGGCAGTGATGCTGGGACAACCAATCTACATGCTCTTGCCCGAGGTAGTCGGGTTCGAACTCACGGGCTCATTGCGCCCGGGAGTTACTGCAACCGACATGACCTTACGGGTTGTGGAGATGCTGAGGCAGCATGGCTGCGTTGGCAAGTTAGTAGAGTTCCACGGTTCTGGAATCTCAAACCTTAGTCTGCCCGACCGAGCAACAATAGCCAACATGGCTCCTGAGTATGGAGCAACATGTGGGTTCTTCCCTGTCGACCAGACGACGTTGGATTACCTGCTACTGTCAGGGCGAGATCTATCTCATGTCGAGAATGTCCGAAACTTCCTCTCCTCTCAGGATCTGTATTACTCAGACTCCACTCCGGTTCCCGGGTTCACGTCCACCCTCACACTCGACCTTGACTCCGTTGAGCCCTCCTTGTCAGGACCCAAGAGACCTCAGGATAGAGTTCCCCTATCTAATATGAAGGCCCACTGGAGTACAAGCCTGAATGCACCGGTCGGCCATCAGGGACATGGGATAGACTCATCGAGGAACGGGGACCGCGTAGTGATTGAGGGAAGCGACTCAGACTTGGGCCATGGTGACGTGGTCATCGCAGCAATCACTAGCTGCACGAACACCAGCAACCCCAGCGTAATGATTGCGGCGGGTCTGCTGGCACGGAACGCGCGAGCGGCTGGCTTGTCGATTAAGCCATGGGTGAAACCGAGCCTTGCCCCTGGCAGTAGGGTTGTCACGGAGTACTACGACGCTGCAGGCCTAACGGAAGAGCTTGACGCACTGGGATTCAGCGTTGTTGGCTACGGATGCACCACCTGCATTGGAAACTCTGGACCTCTCGAAGAGGGAATCGATAGAGCGATTGAAGAAGCGGACCTAGTGGTGGCAAGCGTCCTGTCCGGCAACCGGAATTTCGAAGGCAGAATTCATCAGAAGATCAAGGCGAATTATTTAGCAAGCCCACCATTGGTTGTGGCTTACGCCCTAGCAGGCACACTTGACATAGACTTCACCAGCGAACCTCTTGGAATCTCCGATTCCGGAGAACCAGTCATGCTCTCAGACATATGGCCCAATGATGAGGAGATACGCTCCACTGTCGAAGCGGCAATAGGTCCGGAGATGTTCGTGAACAGGTACTCGGATATTTTGAGCGAACCACGTTGGGATGCGATTGTCAGCGAACCTAGCTCCCTCTACAACTGGGACGCAGAATCGACATATGTCAGGCTACCCTCTTTTTTCCAAGGAATCCAGAGCGAACCCGCACCAATAGCACCGATTAATGATGCAAGAGTACTGGTCATGGTTGGCGACTCAGTTACCACTGACCACATCAGCCCAGCAGGCGCATTTCCTCACCATGGTCCGGCGGGACAGTATCTGATTGGAGAGGGAGTCAAGCCGCGTGACTTCAACTCGTTCGGGAGCCGCAGAGGTAATCACGAGGTAATGGTCAGGGGGACCTTCGCTAACATCAGGATGCGAAACCAGACCGCTCCCGATACCGAGGGTGGGTTCACAACGCATTTCCCCTCCGATGAGGTCACTTCGATTTACGAGGCTAGCAATAGGTATCTCGACGATGGCACCCCCCTGGTGGTATTGGCCGGATCGCAGTATGGCACTGGCAGCAGTAGAGACTGGGCTGCCAAGGGCACCCTACTGCTGGGAGTGAGAGCTGTTATCGCTAAGTCCTACGAGAGGATACACAGATCAAACCTGGTAGGCATGGGGGTTCTCCCATTGGTATTCGAAGATGGTCAGGACGCCAGAATCCTTGGTTTGGATGGCACAGAATCATTTGATATCCCAGCCAGTGGGCATCTAGAACCATTATCCAAGATTCCAGTGACCTTTAGGAAGCAGGATGGCACTGAGTCCTGCTTCGATGCAGTGGTCGGGCTTGAGACTCCTGTGGAGGTTGAATACTATCGCAATGGCGGAATCTTGCAGACAGTTCTCAGAAAGTTAGCAAAAGATTGAACTTGGAAACCAACAATCCCCAAGAGAGGCGTAGTGATGGATGAACCAGAACCCGATGCAGAAGAGGGCCCCCCGGGCCCCCCTCCAGACCCTTCCCGAATCCCCTCCGTAGTGAGGACAATAGGAGACTTGGACGTCGAGGCCAAGGCCAATGAGCATGGAATCAACATGCCCACCGATCCTGACATCGCTGCTCTGTGGGAGTTCTTGGAAGAGGTGGATGAACTCGAGCCCCTGAGCAATAATCTGTCCGGCGATCCTTATGCAGAGGCTTGGCTCCAGATACTACTTGCTATAGTCGTAAGGGAGCACGGCCACTCGTCTCTGCCAGTTGCGACAATAGAACACCTAGTCGGAGAGAAGATGAACAGAGAGGGAATTGATTTGGAAATCTTCCTCGATCGTTTGTGGATGATGGGACGACTAGAGAAGGTATACGGAGGGGCCGAAGTCAGCTATTCTCCCAATCCCAGTTGGCTCGAAATTAAGTAGAGAGGCGGCTGTTCGATTAGAGTACACATCTACATGCAACAAAAAATCATGCGGTGGTAATGCATAAGAGTGGTTGGAAAGTGCGGAGCCATGATGAACGACAGTAGGGCCGACATTACTGGATTCAGAAAGAGCAGGACGGCCGTCACTCTCGTATTCATCATGTTGTCCTCCCTGTTCATTTCTGCAGTCCCATATGCCTCGGCGTCGCACACCACCCAGTACGGAATGCAACGGGACCCGCTCTACATCTCGATAGGAGACTTGGATTGTGACGGCGACAACGACATTGCATCTGGCAGCAGTATGGGCCACTTCATCAGTTTCCTCTACAACGACGGTTCTGGTGGATTCGGGGACCGTCAGGATATTCAGATTTCGAACAATGACTCCTTCAGGGCTGGATTCAGGGACGTCGCGGATGGGAACAGGGTGGAAATCGCGGATGTCGATGGCGATGATGTGAACGACATCATCTACTACCAGCAGAACGTCAGGTTCGTTGGCGAATCATTTGTCAGGCCCGCCAACCTAACAGTTCTGAAGGGCGTGTGCGAAGACAGGGTGAACCAATGGGAGGAGATGTTCGATACAATTACCGTGGTAAACCCCTATCTGTACGGATTCGACGTCGGTGACATCAACGATGATGGTTACACGGACGTGGTGTTCTCATCGACCGATGCGACCTTCGCAAATCAGTTCATTCAGATTTACAAGGGCCCGGACTACACCATCCCAGCGAATCAGCACGCCCCCATCTCAGTTCCACTGACGAACGGACTTTACACCTCGGTGATGCTTGGAAACTGGAACGAGGATCTGCAGACCAATCCAATTACCGGTGACCCGCTCCCGGGCGAATGCGAGGACTTGGACATCTGGCTACTCAGAACCCCTCCATACAATGCGGGCGTGGGGTACTCTAGAGGGACATTCGACAACATCACTGTCTTGGAGTACGACTGCTTGACGGGAACATACCCGAACCCGATGGACCCCACTGGCACGGGAACCATCCACGAATTTTCGCTCGATGCTGAACACGACTACGAGCTGTTCGGAATAGACATAGCGGACACCACTCCTGACGACGACACGAATGAAATCAATCTGATAGCAGTCGTTGACGGGATCACTGGCAACATCTCATATGCAACAAAGAACGGAGGGACATGGGATACTCAGAACTACGTCCCGTACGGCAACTACATGGGTGCCTCGGTAACTATCTCCGATGTCAATCAGGATGGCGAACTGGACTTCTTCGTACCAACATCACTAACTCTGCTAGACACTCAGGAGTCGACGGTACAAAACCAGACCTACCTGCTCCGGCCCAACCTTAGGGCCCTAAACACTGTCCAAATCTTGCTTGCAGACCCCAACGGAGAGGGCTACCTGTCCCCACTTTCCTTCGATGTGGGACGCCGTCCGACAATGGCGATGCCAGGACAACTCCAAGGAGGTGAGAACAGCGCACTTGAGGTGGTCATCGGGCAGGCAGACTACACCTATAGATTCTCCAACAACGCGATGTGGCTAGACACGCAGGGCTACGCAGGTCAGGGCGATTACATCTCCGTTCTGGCATTGGACAACCACGACCTCGGTATCACCAGCGTCACCATCGAACCATCTGTAATGGACCCAGCCACCTTCCAGAGTATCGTAGGTGAGGGCAACCGATGGGTCAACGTGACCGTCAAGAACACCGGCCTGATGCCCATCGTAGACGGCAGTATGGAAGTCGACTTAGAAGTCAAGGAGGTTCTAGGTGGAACTGACACTATCGTCTACTTCAACGACTTCGAATCCGCCTCCCCCAACACCAACATCGCAGGAGCTCAGTTTCACAAGTACTCGTACACGGGCGAGTATTCTATGGGAAATTCCTCTTGGCACATAGACGAGGACAGGTTCTGGGTAGAGGGAGTTACTTACGAAGAAGGAGACGTAGTCCACTACAATAGCTCCGACTACCAATGCGGAAACAACAACACCACATCCTGCAGCACGGTGCCAGACCAAGATAACGAGTCATGGGAAGAGGTAGCTTATCTCCCATGGGAAGTCGATGCCAATCCCACGAACTACTACTGGGCTGGAATGGATCACACTTACGAATTCGATGACGGCGAGTCCGCTAACGTTTCCGGTTACTACAACCACATGGACGAGGCCCTGATTCTGGAGAATGTGGACCTGTCTGGGGCTGATGCGGCCTTCCTAGACATGGACGCAATATGCAGTGCCGGCTTCTTCCAACTATTCCTCGCTGAACCCTACGATGTTATTGAGAGATGGCTGTATGAGGACTCCTGCAGCATCGAAGTATGGAGCGAAGGATCCGGCTGGGAGTCAGTTTGGAGGTATGGGGGTTGGGACAATGAGAGGAAGTACCGAATCGAGGAGAGAGTCTCAAGCGCCCCAGATCCGGAATACAACGACTACAACGACGACTTCTTCGGTGACTGGCACAGCACACTCTGGAACAACTACACTGAGGCGGGAGGAATTAGGGACTCCTGTTACATGCCCTATCTTATCTACGGGTGGGCATACGCCTCTTGCTGGGAAGATGGTGATCTGGATCAGAGGGCGAATACGATTGACCTAACTCCCTATGCCGGCCAGACAATCGACATCAGGTTCCGCTTCCGTAGCGGCCTTGAGGGATCTGTGGGCCCCGATGGCTCAGCAGATAACTCAGCCATAGACGGATTCGCAATAGACAACATCACAATCAGGAAGAGGGACGTATCGTTCGGCGACTCGACTGTAGAGAGCCTGGAGATGACCAACCTCGATCTGATTGCTGGCGAGTCGATTACAGTGCAGTTAACCGCAGACTTCGTCGACAACACCACCTACTACATTTCGACAGCCATCTCCAATGCTGACCTCGGAGGTGGGCAGGATGATCAGGACTCCACCAACGATGAGACGAAATTCCAGTTGACCGTCAGGAACCTATACGACCCCGGTCTCTTTGAGGAGCCATGGCTAGATCTCCTAAATGGCGAACGTTACGCATCTGGGGAGAGAGAAATCACCATCGGAGTCCAGAACTGGGGCAATACCATCGTTGATTTCGAAGTCGAGGCCAAGGTCAGAAACGCTCTGCCAGAACTGATTGCTGCCGAGGACTTCTCCGGGTTCGAGCCAATGTGGGAACACGATGGGAACGAGAATGGCAGCAGGTTGGACGACTCAACAACTTCCAACGAGATGCTCCCGCAGAATCAAGGCGTGTTCAAGAACCAAGCCTACTGGCTGGGACACCCATCCGATGGATATGGAGACAACTGGAATGAGACCCTAACTCTGGAGCCCATAGAAATCTCTGACAGTGGGGCCGACTTCACCTTCCTGACATTCGACTACTATGCCGAGGGGCACCACATACCTAACAGAAACGGTGGCGTGGAGTCAGTCCACGACTTCTCGTTCCTCGAGGCGTCCTGGGTCAGGGACGGCCAAGTGTATGATGGCGTCATCTATGGAAGCTGGACCGACCTGAACGAAAATGGGCTACGCCCCGGCTACAACTCAGTGAGCAATACCTACTTCGACTACTGCGAGGACTTCGATGCGAATGGCCTCTATGAGGAGGTCGAGTTCAGCGGGGACCACTCGGGTGGCATCGGCGAGCCCGGCTTCCCCACTTGGTTCGACTCCGATGAATTGGTGTCGACTGCTAGGATAGACCTCACTCACATCCACCTACTCAACACAACCAGCGAGGACTCTTTTGCGTGGAATGACGAATGCACCACACTTGCTGGTTCGGAAGTGACATTCACTTGGCGATTCTACTCAGACGACGACGGCGTTAATGGAAATGCCGGAAAAGCTGGATTCGCCCTCGACAACATACGCGTGGACGACTACACCTTCACTGACGACGGCTCATATCTGGAGTCCGTGACTGGGATGGACGCTGCACAGAAGAGAACCATCGAGATGGGTACCCACGATTTCCAAAGCGGACTATACAGGATTGATCTGATGACCCTGTATAACAACACGGACAACACCTCGAATTGGTTCGACAAGCCGGAGATTAGCCAGGCGAACAATGTCTCAACTATCTTATTCGAAATCGCCAATGCCGACATCACTCTACTCCAACCCGATGTCCTCGACTGCGTCACTGACGTGGTTTACGAATGCGTCTACTCGACAAACACGATGGGACAGGCATCGCATGACTTCGCCGTACCCATGCTTAATGGCGTGATAGAGGGAACATACGACGTCATGATGAAAATCGTAGATGAGGACACGGGGCAGACAGTGTACGAGCAATCAGCTGAGAACGGCCCCTTCGTGCTAGATCCGCATCAGCGCAGCCAGGCCAATTGGACTAATCCATATGGTAGCCCTAATGATCCATGGTTCGAAAATACCTACAATATCAGCTTCTATGCAACAATCATCGAAACTGGCGAATCCTCCGGAAATGAGCGGTTCTTCACGATAACCTTCCAAGACCAAATCGACGTCGCAATCCTCTCCGATCCGACCGACCAGAGTAGGCTGCAGAGTGTAAAGAGCGACTTGCAGGCAATGGGCAAGACGTACACTCAGTTTGAGGTCGAAGACTGGAATACCTATGGCACAGAAGATTGGCTGGAGGGCTACTCCAAGATTCTACTGCCGTGGCAGACCGACTACAACGTCGAGTATGGTGACTACTACGAGCTGCTGGGAACTCCCAACCCAGAGAACTCTGACCTCACTCTCACCGAGATCCTAGTCGACTTCATGAATGACGGAGGGACTGTCCAAGTCCATCTCGGCCCCTATCGCAGCGATTACCTGAGTATGGGCAACGAACCAGAGAGACTTCCTTTCGACATGGACATAGTGATGAGGAACCACGCGAACCTCACAGTCGATTACAGGATTCACTCTGAAAACATCAGTTTCACAGACCCGTTCCACCCCCTGATGTCCGGGATTAACACAACAGCGTTCTTGGGGATAAACGGGGGGACGCATGTTTCACTCTCTGGACTGGACACCAGCCAGGTGAACACTTACAATTTACCAAGGATCTGTGCCGATGACCTGGTTGGTGGAAATCCAGGTGGCAGAGTTAACGACGGAGGCACATTCCACAGCCTCATCGCTGACAGCAAGAACCCGAGCCAGTCACTACTTGCCACATGCAACTACAATCTGGGAGGACTAATCGTCACAACCATCGATGTTGAGAATCCGAGCGTCTCTAAACCCTACGGCGACGCCAACTTCCCGCTGCTATCTAACCTTCTTGACTTCCACCTTACACCGTATCCGGACGGCTTTGAAATCGCCGGAGAGGGCTTCGATTTGACAATTGACGGGATTGTTCCCAACTGGGAGAACCAAGCTCAAACCTACGAAGACTTGGCTATGGCAAGCTGGGCGGACTTGGAGTTCAGTTTTGAGACCAACGTGGAGGGCCTGTATGCCGACTGGGCCGTCGAGTCCGCTGATGGCCAAACGGTGACAGGATGGGACGGCGAGACCCTTGGAGAAAACAACTGGCACGTCCATCAGGAAGACCAGAGTGGTTCAGTCAACGCAACCTTCTGCATGCCGGACGAGAGCACCGTACTGGGTTGTAAGATCGATGCAAAGTGGAGAATCTGGCTCTACCTCCATGACGCAGCTGGGCACACGAGAATTTCCAACATCACGGTCTTCACCAACGACATAGCCTCAGACACCATCCCTCCGGTGGCACAAATCGACGTCATCGAGGACAACGTCAGCCTAGAGTTGCTGGAGTTCATCTGCATATGCGAACCAAGTCCAACCGGAGATAAGGACAGCGATGACAATTGGATTATGGCGGACATGCCCAAGTACAGAGTCCGGCTATCCGACACTGGTACCACTGACATCAAGTTCTCCGCCGCAAACAGCAGTGATGTTGGTACGGGGATTGTTTCGTATACTTGGATAATCAGTGGCGATGGCGATCAGGATCACGAGATCACCCTGCCTAGCAGCCAGACCGACTGGCATTACACATTCAGGAACCTAACGGGCCAGACCTTGGTAATGATAGAACTCGTAGTCGAAGATCAGAGAGGAAGTTCGAACGATATGCCTGCTAGGATTTTCTTCGAGGTGGTCGGGGAGCTCTTCGGTGACGATGAGCCACAGGTTGAGATGGATTCCCTCATGACTACGGAAGGACATCAGTTCGATGCCCTTGATGCTGTCGATATCCTCAACCTTACGGGCACAGTGGTCGACAACGACGCGACAAGTGAGTGTGACGTTACCGTGGAGGTCGCTCTCGGCGACACCTCGGTCTTCGATGCGGGTGAAGCTGTCAAGACAACCCAGAAGCAACTAGGCCGCTATGACTTGCAGACTGGACTTTGTGACGGCCAGATGTATTCGCTTTCGCTGAACATATCGCACCTGTACGAGGAGGACATCGGTAACGCATCCATGGTCTACTTCAGGATAACAGAGGGCTCTTACGTGGTCGAAGAACAGATTCAACTGTATACCGTACCCAGACCTCTCGATCCCTGCGTCGCTGATCCATCATCCTGTGAGGAATCTGGCAGTGGCCCGCTGGGCAACGTAGTAATGATTGGAGGCATTACCGCAATTGTTCTAATTCTGGTTGTAGTGATTACTCTGATAATCCGCGGACGTGGTAGAACTGCTGCGGAGGAAACCATCGAGTCCTTTGGAGGCGTTGAGCAGATGGACCCGGTCGAGGCCTACGTGCAGCAACTTATCGCACAGGGCTACGACGAGCAAATGGCCCGGCAGTACGCCCAACAGTACTACGCACAGTATTACGCACAACAGAAGGGCGGAGTGGGCTGACCTCAGAAGGGGATGCACAGCTCCCACATACTGGGCACCACCTCACCAGACTCCTCAATCAGCGACAACCTCTCTTTGAACGACGGCATCCTGCTGCTGATTACTGAGTTGTAAAGTCTGGTACCTCTAATCTCGTCGGGAACACAAGACTTTCCCACTGTTGTCTCCAAGTCTAGAGCCCGGTCCAAGTCCAGAGCATGACGATTCAACTTGTGTAGCAGCCCCATTGAGAGTTTACTTATCGTGAAGTATGACACCAAAATTAGAATGAAGACGATTGCTGACCCGAATTTAGTCGAACCGAATGCTAACATGGCCGCGGAGCCAAGCAGGAAAACTATCGGCGCAACGAACGTCAGTAAGAAGAAAGTCTCCGAGATCGGTTTCCTGTTTCTCATCCTCCTGATAATGTCCCACCTCTTGTCCTTCTGGTCCTGCGGCGCAAAAGCACCATCATCCTCTATCTTAGCTGCCCTCTCAACCATGGTTTTAACGTGCATCATTCTCCTTTCCAGAGTTTTATTCGGTGGAATCTCAAGCTCTCCACCAAAGAGTAGATCAAGCCTATTTTCGCATTCCTCGAAGTACCCCAATCTCACCAAAATAGCCAGCTGCTCAATGAGTGGTGCGATATCATTTGGTGCCACCCTCCTTCTTTCCTCCCACCACTCCAGGCCGTGTTCCAACATACCCAAGTGGTCTACAAGGATCATCCCACCAAGTTCCCAGGCTCGAACATTGTCTGGGTCTATGGCGACCACCCTCCTGAATGCTGACATTGCCTTTGAAGCCTGAGCCAGATCAGGCATGATCTGCCTACCTCTCGATGTCACGGGTAGACTCCATTGAGCTATGGCCATCCAAGCTTCTGCGTGGGACTCCTCGATGTGCACAACATCTCTAGCTAGAGAGATTGCAGATTCTCTGTCTCCACGCCCTTCGGCTTCAATCGCATCCAGCCAGAGCATCTCAGCGCTCTTCGTCACGTTCGCTGCATTGGTGATTCGATGAAGAATGCTGGGGTGGCCAAATCAACGCCTTCTCTTCCCAGAACCCCTCCTCCGATCACTCCGTCCTCTGGGCCTCGTGGACTTACCTTTCCTGCCCATGCCCCTCTTGCTCCCTTCTCTCCGACTCTGACGCTTGGCCGGATACTTATCCTTCATTGTAGAACGACTCTGATACTGCTTCGCTCGCTTACCACTAGGGCCTCTCCTAGAGCGGCCTTGCCCCGTTCTTACCCGCGGCGCTATCTCCACGGGAGAACCAACCGCTGCAGCAAGATCCACATTTTCAACAACTGGATGAACATGAACCAAGGGGTCCGATGTTGGACCAAGAACTGTCTCGACCCTTCCGAGAATCCTTCCTCCGGTGATTCTGATGCTGGCGCCTAAGCGGGGCGCGCGCCCTTCGAATGAGATGAGCAAACCTCCCTTGTGAGAGGCCTCACTGACTCGGCCCGAGAAACTCATGGAATCACTCCCGTCGCCGGGCGTACATGAGTGCAGCGACCAGAGATAGAGCCATGGAAGGAACTCCTGCTGCCGGCAGACTACTCTCATCATCAGCATCTGAGGCGATTTCAGGTTCAGGTTCACTCAATTCAAAAATGTGCGAGTTGTTTACGACCTGTGTGATTGTCGTGCATTTGTTCGACTGATCGCACCCGGTGACATCAACATTTGAGGTCCCAGATGGGACTGACCCCATGTCGAGCCAATTGCTCTCCCATGCGTTGCCATCCACCCGAACCTCACCAAACTCCTCCCCATTGAGGGAGATTAAGAAAGTCACAGCCTCCCCGTCTGGATCACTGTACTGTCCTGAGATTCTCCAAAGTGAACCGTCCCAATCTGTAGAACTCACCATTAGCAGGGGCGGCGAGCTAACCTTTGTAATTCCGAAGTCATATACGTGTTCCATGTACATATCCTCTGTATGGTAGGCGCGAATCCAAACAAATACCGCTCCGGGGAGCATGTCGGCAGAGGTAACCCCGACCTCAGTCAGAGAAGAAATTACAATCGTCTCGACGTTCCGTGGTTCACCCTCCTGAACTAGACCTACTTCGACAGTTATCTCAGGCCAGCCGGTGGCTGGGATGATAACTATTGGATGTGGGTCCGAAAGAGAGAGGTCATTAGTGGAAACTGCGATAGGTACGCCGAAATTCCATGTCCTGTTGCCCGAACTCTGCTCGGATGAGTCTGTTGCATGGCAAGAAATCTCAACCAAGCCGTCTACAGTGACCCAAAGTGAGCGATCGATACTCTGGCTAATTTCTCCTGTGTCGCCAGCCATGCATTCGATTTCTAGGTTGGAAACTCCAGACTCGTCTTCAAACCAGGACGACAACTCTTGCCACGATGCCCACTTAGACTGACCTTGCTCAGCAACAGGGAACCAAGATCCGTTCTCCGGTGCTAAATCGGTCCAAGTTGGAGGATTGTCCACTGGAACGGGGGATGTGGTGAAGTCGGCATAGAGGTCCTCCCCGTATGGCCAAGACTGCCTTTGCAGACTGGGAAAAAGTGTGTATGTCAGTGTGCCATCATCATTGGTAGTCAATTCATGTGAAGACGAACCGTCGCCGATGCAACTACCTCTCAGAGGGGTTGAACCGCCACCGGGGGCATCCTCGTCAGGGCCGACAAACCTACCTTCGCACTCCTCCCAGATATCTAGTCTCAGATCTGTAATGTGTGGAAACGTGAAGTCAAGTCGGGCATTACTCATGTTTGATGAGTTGAAGGCGACTGTGAAGTCATTTGGATCAGTCACCCCGTCAATCTCTAACGTTGCATTCAGCCAGAGTATTACCCGGCATTCGTCCGCGCCCATAGTTTCGTTAACATCCATGTCGCAGTCGCGTTCCACAGCAGGGATTACGGGGACCTCGTAGCAATCCCCTTGGTTGAAGCCTTGACAATCCCTTCCCTCTGCATGCCTTGGTGGCACTCCGTTGTACTCACCGATATCCATCCCGTCGTTCCGCCATGTGGTGTTTTTCCAGTCAACACCATCACCACCTCTGTGCGGGGCCCCGTCACGAATTCCGATTCTGGTCAAACTGTGCTGTAGACAGTCCGCACCGATTAGCACTACTGCTCCCACTTCGTCGGTGGATAGCCAACTATCTCCGCCAGATGGGACGATTCCATCCAGATATGCATCCAAGTCCTCTCTTATGTCGTCAGCCAATGTCCAGTTAATCCAGGCCTGCGCAGTGACCTGAGCAGTTTGCCAACCCTCATCAATCTGGATGTCAAAGTTGGCCTGATTGTAAGTAAACATGTCCTCGAAGGTGATTGAGCTACACTGCTCTTCGATCGAACCGCCTCCAAACTGCTCCCGCCTCTCTTCCTTCTCTTCCAATGTCGCTATAGTCTCATGCAGCGGGACTATCGAAGTTAACATGACAAGCACGAGAACGAGGGCGATAGCAGCCGTGATACCTACTCGCTCCACCGAGTCGAAGGAAATACGCAGGGACATGATTCTATCGGCATCTGAAATTTAGTTTAGGGTAGCCTAAACTTGAAATATATGTTTAATTCCGAAAGTTTAGGGTTGCCTAAATATGGTAATAATGACAAACAAGAAAAACGCTTTCGCAATACTCGTTATCTTCCTAATTTCATCCTCGTCCGGATGTCTCGCCCTAGATGATGATGAGATAATAAGAATCGCTTTCAAGGTACAGGACGACTACGATGATCCAGAGGCCAATCCTCAGTTCTTAGCTGATTTTTTACAGCAGCAATCAGGATTAAAGGTCGAAATATACCCGATTTCCAGTGATTTAGCAGCGATTGAGGCATTGAGATTCGGTCATGCTGACATCGCATTCCTCGACGGCGGTTCCGCTTGGATGTCTTGGAAGCAACACGGGTTTGAAACCATATTGGCCGACACCAAGGCTGATGGATCTACTTACTACATTGCATCGGCTTGGGTGCTAGCAGACAGCGACATCGAGTCTCTAGAGGATCTCAAGGATAGAGACTCCTGTCACACTGGCTGGCTCAAATCAGCAGGAATGCTCATGCCAATGGGCTATTTAATCGCGAATGGGGTTGCCGAAGTCTCGGGCGACCAAGAGGAAATAGACAGTCTGAGGACGACAATCGAGAATCACTTCGGTAACGCTACAATTCCGTCTAGTGGCGACATATACTATGGGTACAGCGGAGCTTTCAGGTGCATGACAGAGGGTCAAGGGGATGTTGCGTTTGCCAAGACCAGCTCCTACGAAGACCACTGTCAAGACAACGATTGGTGCCTAGATATATCTGAGTATAGGATGCTGGAGCCGAGCTTTGGTATGGTTCCGAGCCACCCTGTGATGATTAATCCGGAGTATTTGGGCCCAGAGAAGAAAACTACAATCATCGAGGCTCTATTGGCACTGAATGTCGACCCCAACGGACAGGCCATACTTACATCAATCCTAAACTGCGACGGACTGACAACAGTTGAAACCCACGATCACTTAGGTTCTTACAGCTCTGCAATTAGTGCAATTCCAGGAATTGAGAAATACTTCGAGGAAAAGTACGGTTGATTTAGGGGGGTAATCGTGAAGAGAACCGTCTTCGAAGTTTCCGAGGCGGACATAGGATTCGATGCCACGAATCCTCTTGTGGAAAATCTAAATCTCTCTCAGGATTCGGGAGAAATAGTTGGCATAATAGGGCGTTCAGGAATCGGAAAGACGACTCTGATAAGGACAATTGCAGGCTTGACCCCACCATTATCCGGAAGGGTTCTTTTCCATGGAAAGCCCGTATCACTGGCGCCTAGTGGTTCAATTGGACTAATTCCACAGAGGCTTGGTTTGGTAAATCATCAATCAGTAGGATACAATGTTCTGATGGGGGCGCTACCTAGTGCTACCTTATTCCAGACCATACTGTCCCTCCCTTCCAGTGAGATGAGAGATGCCACAAGGAAGGCAATTCGCGCTGTCGGCCTGTCAGACAAATCATTGGAATCCGTGAACAGGCTTTCCGGTGGACAGCAAAGGAGAGTTGCAATCGCGCGTGCAATGGTCCAGTCGCCAAAACTTCTCTTAGCAGACGAGTGCCTAGGTGAACTTGATGCCGACACGGCTAGGGAGATTATCGAACTTTTGAGGAGTCTGGTAGAGATTCAAGATATCTCTATCCTAATCGTAGATCATAATCCAGTAAGGGCCAAAACCTTCTGCGACCGCTTGCTAGAATTAAGAGGGAATAAACTACTTCCCATTAGGGATGGCGATTTTTCTGGTCAATTGAGACTTCCACAACTCGGTGGCGATGTCCATTGAGATCATTATATCGTGCCTTGCAAGTCATCGCTAAGCGCACTCTACTCAAACTGCTACTAATTTTCATACTGGTCTCAATTCTGGCGATATTGCACCTTCGGATAACTATCACAAATCTCGGTGAGGCGTCTTACAACTTTGTGGTTCTCGGCCGAGAGGCCTGGCCACCCGACTTTTCGGTCATTTCCAAGAGAGCGTCTTGGGCCCATCCTCCTTGTGAGTCTAGCATCGACTGGGTCTGTAGTCCTGCAGTTGTTGGGATGGTACAGACAATAGAGATCGCTTTTCTGGCCACAGTTCTGGGGATGGCTATATCGCTCCCTCTAGCAGTCGTTTCGGCAACTAACCTGTCGCCAATATGGCTGGCTCAGGCAACTAGGCAGTTGCTAGCTGCACTTCGAGTAGTGCCATCTCTTATTTGGGCCCTTATTTTCGTGATTCTAGTCGGAATAGGACCACTTGCTGGAGTTCTCGCTATGACTGTTTACACCATAGGGTATCTTGGAAAGTTGCAGTATGAGGCTCTTGAAGGTGTTAGCAGAGAACCCCTTGAAGTTGCTAGGGCAATGGGTCTTCCCACTTGGCAAGTTGCAAGGTATTTCGCGATCCCAGCGGCCAGCAACTCACTAATTAGTCAAATGCTTTTCATGTTCGAATACAATGTCCGTCATGGTTCAGTGATAGGTTTGGTGGGTGCAGGTGGAATTGGTTGGTATATGCAATACTACCTTGATCCATTCAAGATGTATGACAAGGTGTTTGCTCTGATTATCGTGATGTATGCTTCTGTTATTGCAATCGATCAATTGTCTTTGCGAGTAAGGAGACGTTTCATCGAGGAGGACGAGCGTGCAAGGAGGCCAAGATGGAGGGGAGTCTTCCTACCTGCTACTATTGAGAACTAGATATTGTCGTCACCGATGATTCTGATGGATCCATCATCATAGAAAATTTGTATGTTGTCACGGGCCTTGAAGGTCAGTGAGGCCAATGCCTCGTAGACTTCCTTCTCCTCGACCTTGAAAGCCTCTGCCGCTCTTTTGGTAGACCAAGCCACTTCGATGAAGTCGGAAGCGGAAATCCATTTCAGGAGCCGGAGCTCAAAGTCAGTCAGGTCTGCTATAGCCATCCTGTTAACCGGACAGTAGCACAGGCAATCAACCCTGCCCCATCACAGACCGTCGTAGGCATCAACCATCAGCCTGACGGACTCCTCAACATCGACATCTCCATCGAGCAAGCTACCCAGGGATAGCAGGAACGGTGTTTGATGACCAATCTTACCAGATCTTTCGAGGAACATCCGGGTCGCACGAACTCCCTCCGCCACCATGTGCATCTCATCGAGTGCCTGATCAAGGCTCAACCCAGAACCCAATTTTTCCCCAAGGGTACGGTTCCGGCTACGCGGACTCGTTGCAGTCACGTATAGGTCGCCAATTCCTGCCGGTCCGAAGGCAGTTTTGGGGTCAGCACCCATGGCACCCAGAAGCCCGATACCCTCGCTGTATCCCGAAAGGACAATTGCAGCCTTCAGGTTGTCCCCTCCAATCGAGTCTTTGAGCCCATCAACAAGTCCACATGCTAGTGCAACACAGTTCTTGTACGCCCCCCATAGCTCCGCTCCCAAAGGATCCTCAGCAGGCGTCAGAATCAGTGAATCAGTGGATAGGCGTTCTGCAATTCGCTCGGCTACGCTCCGGTCGTGGCAAGCCACCAGCGCGTTTGTAATCACTCCCCTAGCAACTTCAGGTGCGATGGTAGGGCCAGTCATAACAACGACAGGATTTGACAAGCCAGCCGCTGTCAACCTCTCACCTATTGCATCAGAGATCATCCCGGAGCCACCCTCTTCAGGGGGCGCTAGGCCCTTTGCGAGGTCGATCAGGAGGTGAGAAGGGCGTAGATGTGGTATCAAATCGTCCACCACTTCGAGAATGACTCCACTGGGCAGTGCCAGTACTAGGATCTCACAGGTATCTGTGATGTCGGATATCTCCATTGTAGACTGTAGCCGGGGAATCTCGTAGCCGGGTAGATACTTCTCGTTCTCGCCTCTAGTCATCAGGGACTCGTAGACATCTTGCTCTATCGTCCAGCCCAGAACGTTGTGCTCGTCTTGGCACCAAACGTGGGCTAACGCCGTCCCCCAGTTACCCAGCCCCAGTATCCCTATACGCGCCATAACAGCCATCTTCGCGGCGCTAAGGCCCGGTTATGACACTATGGGGACGATTAACGCCCATGCGCTGCCTTCTTGATGAGAGATAATACGGGCGATAACAAGCAGGGGTACCCGAGTGGTCAAAGGGGCTGGGTTTAGGTCCCAGTGCGTAGTGCTTCGCAGGTTCAAATCCTGTCCCCTGCACCAATTTCGTCAATGAGTGAAAACGCTGCATTGAAGTCCGATGGTAGCAGCGACAAGGGCCGAGCAGGGGTACCCGAGTGGTCAAAGGGGCAGCGTTCAGGTCGCTGTGCGTAGTGCTTCGCAGGTTCGAATCCTGCCCCCTGCACCAACTAACTCAGTCTGATTCTCTTGGTCTTCAGTTTAGCTAACTGCCTCTTCTTCCAATTGAGGAGTCTTTGCCCCATAATCGATACGAACACCGCGCAAACCGACATCACTATCCAAACGTTCTGTTCGAATGGCCTAGTCGGGTCCTTGGAGAATTTCCCTTCACCGGTCTGGGGGTTAAGTTTGCCATCTGGTCCCATGCTACAGCCCTTCACAATTACTATGCCTTTGTCGTCTACTACTTCTTCGACCACTTCAGCCGCATCGCAGATTCCATCGTCGTCGTCATCCTTATCGAAGGCATCGATTTGCCCATCCCCGTCGCTGTCGTCGACGGGAACATCGGCTAGTTTGATTACGACCTCTTCTACATCTTCAACCGCTTGAATAACCGACAAGGGGCATCCCAGGAGATTCCCCAGAGCGAGCTTGTGAGCCCAGTTTTCGAAACTGGAGTTCAACCCCTGATCGTTCGGGCATTGGTCGGAGTTGTCCCCAATCTGGTCACCATCCGAATCCATCCACTCGGTAGGGTCGTTGTCGTCCCAGTCGGTGTTGTCACCGAAGGTGTCACCATCAGAGTCAAGCCACTCAGATGAATCTAGTGAGAACGCGTCTACAGTGTCGTCGAAACCGTCTCCATCGTCATCTTCATCGGCGTTGTTGCCAACGCTATCGTCATCAGTGTCAAGCCACTCTGAACTGTCAAGCGGAAACCCATCACTGTTGTCGAGAACCCCATCGTTATCATCGTCATCATCCGCATTGTCTCCTACACCATCACCATCGTAGTCGGACCACTCTTCAGGGTCGGTGGGAAACACATCGAACATGTCGTCACGACCATCTCCGTCATCGTCGGGGTCACTATTGTCGCCGAACCCGTCCCCGTCATCGTCCTTCCATTCCATCTGGTTGAGTGGAAATAAGTCTGCAGTGTCATTCACGCCATCATTATCATCATCATCATCCAAGCTATCTGGAATTAAGTCTCCATCGGAGTCTATCGATATCTCCGAGTCGAGGGGGTCGAAGTCGAAACGATCCTCTACTCCGTCGCCATCGTCATCTAAATCTATCTCGTCTGGTAACATGTCCCCATCGAAGTCAGGCTTGCAGAGGTCCAAATTATCCGATGCAACCTGCAGAGTAGAGTTAAATGCCGGACAGGCCGTTTGAGAGTCTGCTAGGCTCTCGTCCACGTAATACCCCACTGAGGCAGGCACACACGTCGCCTGCCCCCTGAGATTTGTGTAGTAGCCCTCGGTACAACCTGTCTGGTTTTGCCAAGCCGGTAGTGGAACGCTGTAGCCCTTGTCCGCTAGTATGCAGGAAGTCTGAGACCCATTCGGTTGGTATGTTCCAGGTGAGCAAGGTATCTGAGCACCCGAACCATGCATCAGGTCGATATTCACGGGGGTGGGCCTATTTGTTTGACTCCCGTCTCCTAGTTGCCCCTCTGAATTGTAGCCCCAGCAGTAGAGTGTCGCATCGTCGAGAATCGCGCACGAGTGCCTCTGCCCCGTAGATATTGCAAGAGCTCCTTTACCCGCAGGCAGGCTCACCATTTGAGGTATAGAAGAATCCGAACCGCTCCCGTCTCCAATCTGGCCCACAGAGTTGCCTCCCCAGCACAACACGCCCCCGCTATCTAATAGTGAACAAGTGTGGAACAAGCCGTTGGAAATCTGAGTGGGTGAATGAGCCTGACTCAGTCCCACCGATGAGGGTGAGTTGGTACTCGTTGTGTGACCATTGCCCAATTGCCCATAGAGGTTGAATCCCCAGCATTTCATAGATCCGT
>Ga0066372_10000235_pt1 | contig 20079 bp, 25 predicted proteins | sample Knorr_S15_td_250_FD_77011 | JGI IMG/M metagenome (GOLD analysis project Ga0066372, IMG submission 77011) | Marine microbial communities from Southern Atlantic Ocean transect - Knorr_S15_td_250_ad_251m_LV_A | ecosystem: Environmental > Aquatic > Marine > Oceanic | place: Southern Atlantic ocean... | reverse complement strand
TAGTATGAGAAATCGAAGCAATAAGATTTTTGTCAGTTCGGAGGAGCGCCTCCACTAGGCTTGTTTTACCCGCGCCAGACGGTGCGGAAATGACGAAAAGTTGACCCGAAGACTTTAATTTCGAATTCATGCAATCGCGCGATTAAACAAGGGTTTTGTTTGCTTCGGCCGATTGGAAACTGAATGGCGCGGCGTCATTGAAGCATTCTAACTTGATATGATGCGCTGGTTTTCAACGTCCGCGACTAATTGAGGGCAGGATGGAAAGGCCGAGTGGTCGAGCGCCGAGTGAACTGCGAACGGTAACTATTACCGGTAACTTCACTAAACATGCAGCAGCATCAGTACTAATCGAATTTGGCGATACAAAGGTAATTTGTACTGCAAGCATCGAAGACAATGTGCCGGGATTTATGCGAGGGCAGGGCCGTGGGTGGGTCACGGCCGAATATGGAATGTTGCCGGGTGCCACCCATAGCCGAGCAGATCGGGAGGCGGCTCGAGGTAAACAGAGCGGCCGCACTGTTGAAATACAACGACTCATCGGCAGATCTCTAAGGGCCGTGGTTGATTTGAATAAGCTAGGAGAGCGTACGATCAGAGTCGACTGCGACGTGATACAGGCCGACGGAGGCACTCGGACAGCGTCTATAACCGGGGGATCTGTGGCGCTTGCCGATGCGGTCCTCCAGGTTGCGCCGGAGGCATTTGTCGGGCTGGTCGGTTCGATATCAGTGGGGGTGTTTCAAGGCGTTCCGGTACTAGATTTAGACTATCCGGAGGACTCACGCGCGGACACGGACATGAACGTTGTGATGGTTGAAAGCGGTGGGTTTATCGAGATTCAGGGAACGGCAGAAGCAACCCCATTCGATGGTGAAACGCTGGATACGATGCTCTTATTGGCGAAAACTGGCATCGCGGAACTTTTCCAGAAACAACGTAGGGCGCTCGGGTTGCCCTCTTGAGGGAAGAGAAGGCTAATGAATTTGTTCTCGATATGCTGGCTCAGCAGGTACTCGAATTTGGCCAATTTACGCTCAAATCAGGTCGGCAAAGTCCTTACTTCTTCAATCTTGGAGCCATCAACAGTGGCGATGGACTCCGGCGTTTAGGAAGCGCTTACTCGGAACGATTGGGCGCTCTAGCGTATGACTTCGATGTTGTCGCCGGTCCGGCGTACAAAGGCATTCCGATTGCAGTATCGACTTCCATAGCGATGGCGGCAACGGGGCATTCGGTGGGCGTCGCTTACAATCGAAAAGAGCAAAAAGACCATGGGGAGGGAGGCATTTTGGTCGGTATGCCTTTAGCCGAACGCAGGGTAGTTATCGTCGATGATGTATTAACGGCAGGAACAGCTGTATTGGAGTTCGCTCGGCTCGTGCTGGAAGCTGGTGGGCGTCTTGTTGCAGTTCTCGTCGCGCTCGACCGGCAGGAGTACGTTGAGGAGGGGATCCAGACAGCAACGGAAAGTATTTCAAGCGAACTATCGGTTCCAGTTGAAAGTATTGTAGGTTTGAACGACGTTGTTCGATGTATCGAGAACCATCCAGAATACCGTGAGGCTCTGAAGGAACTCGCGAGCTACCAGCAAGCACATTGCCGAGTCATTGAGTACGCGTTAAGGGGGGGATTTTCGTAATAATCGATGTTGCATCGCGCACGAGAAGCGTGCTTTTTGTGCTGACGCGACATGGGTGTTACTAACCCCCAGATCGAGTTCGATCGTACAAGGACTTTAATCCGTGTGTCGTTAATTTGGTGAACGCGCAATGCGTTACGTGGTGCGTTCACCAATGAGAGTGCCGATACCACTGTCGGTTAGGACTTCTAGAAGAAGCGCGTGGGGCACTCGTCCATCAATAATGTGTGCGCTTTCGACACCCCCCTCTACCGCTTCCAGCGCGCATCGCGCCTTCGGCAACATCCCGCCGTCAATGACGCCTTCATCAATCAACGACACGGCGTTTTGACGACTTAGAGAAGTGATCGTGTCGTTATTTGCGTCGAGAATGCCGGGTGTATTCGTGATGAGTATGAGTTTTTCCGCGTTGATGTGTTGGGCAATCGCACCGGCAACCAAGTCTGCATTGATGTTCAGGCTCTCGCCGCTCGGCCCGACACCTATAGGCGCGATCACGGGAATGAAATCGCCATCGATTAGGGAGTCGAGGACCGCGTGATTGATTGAATCAACTTCACCGACTTGTCCAATATCAACGATTTCCGGAACTTTAGAGTCTTCAGTCGTTTGGGTTAATTTCATTCGCTGGGCACGGATCAGATTGCCGTCTTTCCCCGTGACCCCGACCGCCGTCCCACCATTGTCATTTATTAGGGAAACGATTTCTTGATTGACCAAACCTCCGAGCACCATTTGCACGACACCCATCGTCTCCTCATCGGTGACTCGCATACCAGCAACGAATTGCGTGTCAATATTTAGTCGGCCAAGCAGTTCTTCAATTTGCGGCCCACCGCCATGGACAACGATCGGATTCATTCCGACCACTTTCATCAAAATAACGTCTCGAGCGAAGGCTTGCTTGAGGCCATCGTCTGCCATGGCGTTTCCGCCGTATTTGATGACTATGGTCGATCCCTGGAACCTTTGGATATAGGGCAGAGCCTCGACGAGAATACGCGCAGTTTCTTCATGTTCAGTCATGGAATCACCAGTTCGGGATCGATACGATTGATGGCGGATTGGAAAGTGTTCTTGATACGAAGCAACGCTTCAGCACTGTCTGCTTCAAACCGGAGGGTAAGCACCGGACTCGTGTTTGATGCTCGAATCAGACCCCAACCATCGTCGTAATCTACTCGGACACCATCGATAGTCGTGATTTCTCCATCTTCGAAGTAGTGGCACTCGGAAATCGCTTCAATGACATCAAATTTCTTCTTTTCTGTCGTTGGAATTTTGATTTCTGGGGTCGAAGTCGCCTGGGGGAAGTCCAGAAAAACGTCGTCAACCGTTCGCGTTTCCCGGCTTAATAATTCGAGGAGGCGAGCGGCACTGTACAGCGCGTCGTCAAACCCGAACCAACGTTCGACGAAGCAAAGGTGTCCGCTGAACTCGCCGCCTAAAAGGGCGCCGGTTTCTTTGAGTTTGGCCTTGATGTGGGAATGTCCAGTTTTCCACATCAAGGCCCTGCCGCCGAGATCGGTAATCAGCGACGCCAATTGGTTACTGCATTTCACATCGAAAATAATTTCGGCCCCAGGGTTACGGTTGAGAATATCGCGGACGAAAAGCATCAGGATCCGATCGGGCCAAATGATTGCACCGGAATTACTGACAACGCCTAGACGATCTCCGTCGCCGTCGAAAGCAATGCCTACGTCTGCATGATGCTTATCGACTGCAGATATGAGATCGAGGAGATTCGTGGGGTCGGCAGGATCGGGGTGATGGTTTGGGAAATTCCCATCCACTTCTGCGTACAGTGGAACGACGTCGCACCCGAGCGTCGCCAGAAGATCTGGCGCAACCAGTCCGGCTACACCGTTGCCGCAATCTACGACGACTTTAAGAGGGCGGGACAACTGAATATCGTCACGAACTTCGGAAATATAATCCTCGATAACACTATTCTTGCGATAAGTCCCTGTGCCTTCTGGGGTATTGTTGTTAACAATTCTATGTAGTAATCGCTGGATCGCGGTTTCGGCTAGAGTTGTGCCTCCAATCATCATCTTGAGACCGTTGTATTCCGGCGGATTATGCGACCCCGTGATCATAATTCCCGTCCCAATGGAAGACTTTGGTTCTGGGAGTGTCGTTTCACCAACGCGGTAAGTTGCGTAATAAAGCAATGGGGTCGGCACGATTCCAACGTCTATGACATTGATACCACCGTCGTTGAGGCCCTTAGTTAAGGATTGGCATAACGATGGGGTTGAATGCCGGCCGTCCCCCCCAATCACTGCGATAGGCTGGTCTTGGGATAAGGCCTCGGCGGCGAAAGCTCTTCCAATCCAATATACGACACGCGGTGTCAGGCTGGTTTCCACTACGCCACGAATGTCGTAAGCACGGAATATCTCCGGGTCGAGTTGGATTTCAGATTGTGAGACTTGGCGTACCATCGTTTGCTTTGAATCCGTGCAATGGCTGAGAGAATTTGCGCTGAAGTTCCCGAGAACTAGCGCGAGCTAGTTCAAAAGGGTGCGCATACTACTCGTTTAAAGAGTTTCAACGCTAGGCCCTTTTGCTGGCATATAAAGCAGAGATAGCGTCCACCAACTTACCTGCAATCTCAGCCTTGGCCGACTGATGAAAAGTGGTCTCTCCATGCTCGTGCAACAGGGTAACTTCGTTTTCATCACTATCGAACCCGATGGAACGTTTGGATACGTCGTTAACGACGATTGCGTCAAGGCACTTACGAGTACGCTTTTGAACTGCGTTTTTCATGAAGTTTCGCGTTTCCGCTGCGAAACCAACTAAGTAGGGCCGGTCCGGCAAGGCGGCGATGCTTGCGATGATGTCATCATTTTCGACGAGTTCGATGGACACCGAAGAACCGCTGATACGCTGCTTCTTGATTTTGTGAGATTCCGAGTGGGAAGGTCGATAGTCGGCGACTGCGGCGACACCAAACATGATGTCCGTATCATTTGCCAATTCGAGTACTGCAGACATCATCTCTGCCGCAGAAGTGACGTCTATTATCTGAATTCCGGTCGGTGGGGGTAAATTGACGGGCCCACTCACCAAGCTGACAATTGCACCCGCATCCCGCGCGGCCTTGGCGATCTCGTAGCCCTGCTTTCCAGAGCTTGCATTCGTGATGAAGCGCACGGGATCGAAAAACTCTCTTGTCGGACCCGCGGTAACCAGGACCTTAAGCCCAGTCATGGACTTATGCATAGGGCCGTTCGTGTTGAGCAAGTACGACACAATATCTTCCGGCTCGCACATTCTTCCGAGTCCAGTTTCGCCACAGGCTTGGTCGCCATAGTCGGGTCCGATAATGTTGGCTCCGTCGGCTTCTAAGACGCCAATGTTTCTTTTCGTCGCGGAGTGATTCCACATCTCTGCGTTCATGGCCGGCGCGACGACTGTCGGAGCGGTCGTCGCCAGGTAAAGGGTGGTGAGTAAATCGTCGCCAAGACCGTTGGCAAGACGCGCGAGTAGGTTAGCCGTTGCTGGTGCTATAAGTAATGTATCTGCCCAGCGGGCAAGTTCGATGTGTCCCATCGAACGCTCGGCGTCTAAATCCCACAAATCGTCACGAACACGGTTTCCCGAGAGAGAGGTCAATACGGTGGATGTCACAAACTGGTGCGCAGATTTGGTCATCACCGGTATAACTTCCATTCCGGCCGCGACGAGCTGCCGCACAAGTGCGGGTGCCTTGTACGCTGAAATACCGCCGCTCACTCCGAGTACGATGCGTTGACCTTGCATTAAGTAGAGCTGTGAAACGAAGGGGGGCGCGAGAATAGCATGTCGTATTCACGACGTTGACCTCTCTCGCATCTCGAGATGTGTGGGTTACGCGAGCCGTTATAAGTCGTCGACTCGAGGCAAATGCAGGGCATACGGCGGACATTGTTACTGGAAGGGACTCGCGTGGATGGAGGCCTCTGACTTGGTTTGATGCGAGTGCTTTGGTATAAAGGCCCACCTTTTTTGGTGCCTCCCATGTCTCAAGTGTGTCAAGTTACTGGCAAGCGACCGATGAGCGGCAATCACGTTTCGCACGCAAACAATAAGACGCGGCGTCGATTTCTCCCAAATATTCAGAATCATCGGTTCTGGGTAGAAAGTGAACAGCGATTTGTGCGGCTACGTGTTTCGACGGCGGGGATGCGCATCATCGACAAAAAAGGTATTGAAGAGGTCCTTGCTGATATGCGTAAGCGGGGGGAGAAAGTCTGATGCGCGATAAAATCAAATTGGTGAGTAGCGCGGATACGGGACACTACTACACGACGACGAAAAACAAGCGCCTCAGTCCCGATAAACTTGAGCGTAGAAAATACGATCCGGTGGTACGTAAACACGTGATCTATCGGGAAGAGAAGATCAAGTAACTGCCTGAGCTTCCGGAAGTTGAAACAACCCGACGGGGTATTGCCCGGAGTTTAGAGGGCCGTCGCTTATTGGAGGTCGTCGTTCGGGATTCGAGGCTTCGGTGGCCCGTAGTTGTTCCTGACGGGCTTTTGGGGCTTCGGCTTAACGAAGTTGGTCGAAGGGCGAAGTACCTACTATTCCGTTTCTCCCGCGTGACGGCGCTCGTACATTTAGGGATGTCGGGACGGCTGCGTGTTGTTTCTGCAAATATGCCGGCGGACAAGCACGATCACGTGGATTTTTGTTTCGAGGACGATCGAGTATTGCGCCTTAGCGATCCTCGAAGGTTCGGAAGCATTCACTTCACAGGCGACGCAGTGGAAGCACACTGGTTGATAAATAAATTGGGGCCTGAGCCTCTAAGTACCGATTTTAGTGCTGAATACTTGCACCGTGTTTCTAGGCGACGTCGGCAGCCGGTAAAAACATTCATCATGAACGCGCAGGTTGTTGTCGGGGTGGGCAACATATATGCAAATGAGGCCCTTTATCGTGCAGGTATCCGTCCACGAAATGCCGCTGGGCGCCTTTCGAAGGGTCGTTATGTAGTGCTCGAGCACGCGATACGAAATACGCTAGAGGAAGCGATCGAGATGGGGGGAACATCGTTGAGGGATTACGTTGGGAGCGAGGGGAAGCCCGGGTACTTTCAACAAAAATTATTCGTCTACGGGCGCGAAGGTAAGAAATGTCTTCGGTGCGAGACTCTACTGAAGGGGATTCGTTTGGGCCAGCGAGCAACAGTGTACTGCCCGTCTTGTCAACATTGAGAGGACGGATAACAGCAGCGACCGCCGAATAACGTTCGCGATGTCTCTAGCTGGGCGGGGCCAAACGATTCTAGGACGAGGTCTGCTCATCGTAATAATCCACGATGGCGGGATGAACGAAGTTGGATATATCGCCGCCCAAAGCTGCAATCTCGCGGACCCTAGACGACGACAGGAAAGACCACTTGTGGGCCGTGGGTAGAAGGACATACTCGATGTCTTCATCCAAAGATTGGTTCATGGATAGCATCTGAAATTCATAGTCGTAATCGGTCAACGTACGAAGTCCTCTCAATACGAATCGGGTGTTTTTCGACCGCACGTAGTCGACCAACAATCCGTTAAAACCTTCGACGGATACCTGATCACCAAGGTGGGTGAGCGCCTGACGGCAGAGCGCCATGCGATCGGCAAGATATGTGGCCGGATCTTTATCGACGGATGTTCCTATCGCGACGACGACGTGGTCAAAGAGGCTTAACGCCCGCTCGACAATGTTAGTGTGGCCGTGAGTGATCGGGTTGAAGCTTCCTGGGTAAACTACTGATGACACGCTCAGACTCCAATATTCGCGGCGATACTAGCCCAACACCCAATCGGTCACAAACTGCAAGCTCGTAGACGTAACAGCGCAAAACTCACTTCTCCCGCGACAGCGTTTCTCCATATTTCGTATTTGGGATGTTCTAATTCGGTTTGACGCGGTCTTTCTAGGTAAACGAGGGCGTTGGCTTCGAGATGTTGGTCTAGTAGATCTAGGGTCCGATGGTACTGTTGATGCTTGAAAGGGGGATCTAAAAAAACGATGTCCCAGCTTTTTTTTTGATGTTCAAGCCAACTAAGAGCGTCGCTACATACAATCGTTACTGACGCATTTAGGGCTTCTGCCGCCCGTTCGAGTTCAGCTGTCACCCTGGCATCGGAATCGACTAGCGTCGCTTGAGCAGCGCCACGGGAAAGCGCTTCAAATCCCAGCGCGCCGGTGCCGGCATATAGATCCAGAACTCGCGCACCGGAAATCTCAGGATTAAGCCAGTTAAATAGCGATTCCCGTACGCGATCGAGGGTTGGGCGTAAGCCCTCAGTATTCGTAACAACGAGCTTTCGTCGCTTCCACTTACCGCTGATAATGCGGACGGTCTGGCGTTTATTTGACGGCACAAAGGGATAGTGGAAGAAGCAGAGGTAAAAGACGAGGGTTCACGAGGACGTTTTAAGGAATCACTCGGCAAAACTCGACTAAGGATTTCGCAGGGCATCGGGAATCTTGTTCTCGGTGAGAAAGACATTGACGAGAACGCTCTGCTTGAGCTCGAGACAAGTTTGCTGACTACCGATGTCGGTATTGATGCCACTGAGGCAATAATTGGGGCTCTCAAGGAGCGTCTATCACGAAAGGAACTGTCGGACGCTAAGACGGTTCACCAGGCACTAAGAGTTGAATTAACTCAGATGGCACTCCCGCTGGGTAAACCTTTCCATATTGGGTCAGCAAGGCCTTTCGTGGTGCTTATCGTTGGAGTAAATGGGGCGGGAAAAACGACGACGATTGGCAAGCTGTCAAAGTACTTGGAGATAGCTGGTTTTTCGACGTTGCTTGCAGCTGGAGACACCTTTCGAGCCGCTGCGACCGAGCAGATCGAGGCATGGGGTGTTTCAAACGATGTCCCAGTCGTGTCCCAACAATCAGGTGCTGACAGTGCATCGGTTATTTACGATGCGATCGAAACGGCAAGACGCCAGGGCATCGATGTCGTATTGGCGGACACGGCCGGTCGATTGCAGGCAAAGAAAGAACTTATGGATGAGTTATCAAAAATTAAACGCGTCATTGCCCGTAAGGACGGAACTGCGCCGCACGAATGCTTATTAGTGATTGATGCGAATGCGGGGCAAAATGCGGTCATTCAACTGCGTGACTTTGACCAGGCGGTTGGAGTAACTGGTTTGGTCGTAGCCAAGCTGGATGGCTCGGCCAGGGGTGGTGTTCTGTTTTCATTGGCGCACGAGCAAGCTGGTCAGGAGTGCACACCCGTCTATTTCGTTGGTCTCGGTGAGTCGGCCGATGATTTACAGCCTTTTGATCCGCATGCGTTCGTCGAAGCATTACTCGCGCCGTGAGCAAGATTGAATTTCAGAGGGTCACGAAACGATTTGACGGAGGAGGTGACGCTCTTAAGGACGTATCAGTCGTTTTCCCCGAAGGGACCATGACTTTCTTAACGGGGCATTCCGGGGCGGGGAAGAGCACGTTTCTGCGTCTACTTCTGCGTGCAGAAAATCCTACGCGGGGTCAAATTTTTGTTAACGACGTCAATATAGTCAAATTGCCCGTTAGAAAAGTCTCTACATACCGTCAAAATCTCGGGGCTGTGTTTCAAGATCATCACCTGCTTGCCGAACGGAGCGTATACGAAAATGTAGCGCTGCCGCTAAAAGTCATCGGGATGCGGGAGCGGGACATTGCGAGAAGGGTTCGGGCGGCGCTTTCACGTGTAGGTTTGCTGGAAAAGGAACGGCTCGGGGCTCGGGCTCTCTCTACTGGAGAACAACAGCGAGTGGGCATTGCGAGGGCGGTAGTTAACAGGCCTAGAGTACTGCTCGCCGACGAGCCAACGGGCAATCTTGATCCGGACTTATCGCGAGACATCATGACCCTGTTCGAACAGTTTAATCAGGTAGGAACAACCGTCATTGTGGTGAGCCACGATAGAGAATTGATCGATGCGATGGGCTTTCGAATTGTTGAGCTCGCTGGAGGTAGTGTGATCCGCGACGACGATTCGAGAAATTTGGATAGACGGAAGGATGGCAGATTCTAACGAACCATGGCCTAGGCGCAGACCGCCTATTGTGGCGACGTTTCGTGATCACTTGAGTGTCATCCGGGATAGTGTTCAATACACCAGTCATCAGTTCGGCAAAAGCTTGTTGGTATGGCTGTTGATTGGTACTGCGATGTCCCTGCCGGCGGGCCTGTACTTGATTGAAAGAAATCTCGAGGCGATCTCGGAACAATGGGAAAGCCTCAATAGCTTTTCGATATATTTCAAAGTGGGTACGTCGGAAGAAGACGTGAACAAATTAGTTCGACAAATTCGAGGCCAAGATGAAGTCGTGAAGGTTACAACGACTACACCTAAGGAAGCGCTGGATGAATTCAGTTCTTACAGTGAGATCCGGGACGCGCTGACGTTACTTGAGATCAATCCCCTGCCGGCATCCGCACGGGTTACGGTCGATGATGAGGCATCTCTAGAACGGCTTAGTGAAGTTGCGTCGCAATTCGAGGCGATAGGCTCCGTTGACGAAATTGTCGTTGAGAGGGCATGGCTACAGCGGTTGCGAGCGGTCGATGAGCTCATTAGTCGGTTGGGGTGGGTGTTGGGGATTTTGTTTGGCATGGGAGTGGTACTAATTTCTGCGGCTTCGGTTCGGCTCGCAGTAGAGATGCGACTTGAAGAAATCAAAGTACTGAAGCTAGTTGGAGCAACGAACGCATTTGTCAAAAGACCGTTTTTATACATTGGCCTAATCCACGGACTTGGCGGGGCTTTGGTCGCGGCGATGGTCGTATCGGCATCCCTCATCTTGCTTGAAGTCCCCCTCCGAACGGTGTGGTCGAGCTACGGTGGTACGGTGAATTTTCGCGGTGATGAACCAGCGTTTTACTTCACCCTTGCCATTGCTGGCGCGATTCTGGGCTTGGTCGGAGGATTAGTTGCTTCAAATCAACGACTTAGGGAAATTAACATCGACTAGTCAATGTGGCGAATCAGTTAGCACTCTCGGGGTGAGAGTGCTAAAGTAACCTCCGATTGTTAATGGGGCTATCAAGTTGAGTACCGATATTTTGTTGCTGGAAAGCGTGTCTCCCGGGCGGGATTTGGACGCGTATATCCAGACAATTAATGCAATACCAATACTGACACCGGAGCGGGAAAGGGAGCTAGCGGAGCGTTTTTTTGATGACAATGATCTTGATGCGGCCCGCGAGCTTGTACTTTGTCATCTTCGTTTCGTTGTGCACCTTGCCAAAGGGTATCGGGGGTATGGATTGCCGATTGGTGATCTTATACAGGAAGGTAATGTTGGGCTCATGAAAGCGGTGAAGCGCTTTGATCCATCTTTCGGCGTAAGGCTGGTGTCTTTCGCTGTTCATTGGATCAAGGCGGAAATACACGAGTTTGTGTTACGCAACTGGCGTGTTGTTAAAGTTGCGACGACTAAGGGACAACGCAGACTATTTTTTAACTTGCGGAATCGTAAAAAGTCACTTAGTTGGCTAACGGCCGAAGAAACGCGCGCCATTGCAGAGGATCTTGGAGTCGACGCGAAGGTCGTGATCCAGATGGAAGGGCGATTGGCCGCCCGCGATGTCGGATTTGACGGTGATGATACTAACGATGGAGATGTGGGTAATAACTTCGGCGCGCCAGCACATTTTCTGAGCGATGAAGGGCAAGATCCGGCTGACTTGGTGGCGGAAGAGGATTGGGCGCAGCAGTCTCAAATGAAGCTAAGAGATGCTATGAATCAACTCGACGATCGTAGTCGGGATATTCTTCAGAATCGTTGGCTCGAGGAAGATAAAACCACGCTACAAGAACTAGCGAAGCAGTACGGTATTTCTGCTGAGCGGATACGCCAGCTAGAGCAAAATGCCATCAAGAAGCTTAAAACGCACATAGAGGCAGCGTAAGGGGCGTATCACTCGTGCTGCTTTGGCTCGCGGCATTGTTGGGAGCGAGCGGCGTTATCGCTGGGGCGATCGAGTCACATATCGTTGAAAGTGGTAGCTCTTCCTTCCAAATTGGGGTCAGGTATCAACTAATTCATGCCATCGCGATTTTCGTTATTGCGGTTGTGCCAGAACGGGTGAATCCATGGTCAGCGTATATTTTCTCTATCGGCATAGTCTTGTTTAGCGGAAGTTTGTACGGCATCGCGTGGGGGGGTCCAGCATGGCTGGGACCGCTGACTCCGTTGGGGGGAGTGCTAGTTGTATCAGGTTGGTTGCTGCTTCCATGGAAACAAAAAAATTAATTTTCTCAAAGCCAACCTTCATTCGTCGTCGGGGACGGATGACAAAAGCACAGCTAGGAGCACTTGATCGCTTAGATCCCTTCCTGATGGATCCCGTCGTTGACACGATGGCAGTATTTAATCGGCAAGCCCCTGTGGCCGTAGAGATTGGCTTCGGGATGGGTCAAACACTAGTTCAATTTGCCGGCTGTCATCCTGAGTGGAATTGCATTGGGGTGGATGTCTATCGACCGGGAATTGGATCGCTGGTTCTCCAATGTGAGCAACGGAACCTCAAGAACGTGCGCATCGTTGAAGCAGACGCTCTGTCGGTTCTAGAGCGTCTTGAGGACAGCTCGATCGAACTAATTATGGTTTTCTTCCCCGATCCATGGCCAAAAAAACGCCACCACAAGCGACGTCTCGTTACCCCGGCGTTTGGCGCGTTAGTTTCGAGCAAGCTGGTTGAGGGAGGACGTATTCTGCTTTCAACAGACTGGTTACCCTATGCCGAAACGATCGTTGAATCCTTGCAGGGCAACGCGGGACTTCGCGGTGGTATCTCCGAGCGTTGGCCGTTGCGCCCCCAGACCAAGTTCGAGGAACGTGCTCGTCGCCTTCGGCATCGCGTACAAGACTTTTGTTATACGAAGGTTTGATAAGTCTTGCGAGAAATGGCGTCGATCGGGATTGCGCGATAGAGGGCTTTTAGCTGAGGAATTGACCAACCACGGTATTTAGTTGGGAATACCCACGATCTGTCGCCTGAAGCCGATCCGGTTGCATGAGTTCCCATGACACCAGTCGATCTACGGTGTCAGAGATTACTTCGTACGGAAGGCCGGTGGTTCGGGAAAATAGGGACGTTTCGACACCTTCGGTTAGTCGGAGCGCGTTCATCATGAATTCGACCGGCAGCTCACTTGGTGACACCTCGACCATTTCTGTCGGACTACCAGAGAGATAAAGCCTCGGCTGACGGGGATTCATGGTGCGGATGATTTTGTTGCCCAGGCTGGTCTTACCGTGAGCACCTGCACCGACCCCGATGTAGTCTCCAAAACGCCAATAATTCACGTTATGGCGACAACGAGAACCATCACGTCCGAAAGCGGACACTTCGTATTGGGAATAGCCATTTTCTTCCAATAATTGTCTCCCGGTGTCGCTCATGTCCGCCCGGAGGTCGTCCGATACTAAATTAGGAGGTCGGCGATGGAATTCAGTTCGAGGTTCGATAGTCAGTTGGTACCAGGACAGGTGATCGGTCCCAAAACTTATGGCTCGTTGCAGATCGTCCATGGCCTCATCAAGGGTTTGATCCGGCAGACCGAACATCAGATCGAGATTAACACCATCAAATCCCGTTTTTAATGCGCTTTCAACGGCGGTCGAAGCATCATCGGAGTTATGTGCTCGTCCGAGTATTTTAAGTTGTTCAGGGTCGAAGGATTGCACACCGATCGAAATTCTGGTTATTCCGGCATCTAAATACGATTCGAAAGGCTCGTGTTCCAGGGTCCCGGGATTGGCCTCCATGGTAATTTCGGAAACGGTTTGGCAATCAACTGATTGTAGAAATCGAGCGAGGGCTTTAGCGGAAAACAGACTTGGCGTTCCGCCGCCCAGGTAGATTGTATTGATGCTCTTTTCGGCAGAATCCGTCAGCGAATTAAATTCTTCGATAAGGCGAGATACGTATCCTTCTTCATCTATTTTGCTAACAAGTGGATGGGAGTTGAAATCGCAATAGGGGCACTTGCTTACGCACCATGGGAAATGGGTGTAGAGGCCGAGACTCATTGCATCTGCCCCCGACGGTCTAGAATTGATCGAATGAGGCTTCGTGAGGCGATAGCGCGATGGCTTATTCGGTTCTTGAGTTCTGGCTCCATCTGCCCTGCCGTTATCTGGAAGCCTTGAGCGACAAAAAGAGGGTCGTAACCAAAACCGTTAGTTCCTTTTGCCCCGTCTGCAATATCCCCGTGCCATTCGCCAGAAGCCACGATCGGTGTCGGGTCTTCCGCGTGAAGGAGAAAAACGAGGGTACAAAAAAAATATGCTCGCCGGCTAATGGAGTCATGAAGAGCTTCTAAGAGCTTCGTGTTGTTCTTCTCCGAGCTTGCCGACACCCCGGCGTATCGAGCTGAATAAATCCCTGGAGCACCATTCAGGGACGGGACGACTAGGCCGGAATCGTCCGCGAATGCCGGTAACAAGGTCAATCGACTTGCATGTCGCGCCTTGAGCAATGCGTTTTCTACAAATGAAGCGCCGGTTTCTGGGATGGCGTTGATCTTAAAACGCGATTGAGGCGTTAGCTCGAAACCGGCTGATGCGAGCAATGGACTGAGTTCTTTGAGCTTGCCTTCATTGCCGCTAGCAAGTACGGCATTTTCAATAGGTATCTTGCTCCCCATTAGTGTTTCATTGATATCGAGGGAAATACGAGACAGTTTGAATCATCGCGTACATAACAATCGACGTAGTCTCGAAAGATTTTCAGGTCTTGCGGAAGGGCCTAACGCCACGGTTTCACGACGCTCGACCGAGGCGATAAAACGCTGTCGCTCCAAAAAGATTCGGGAAACGCTTCATTAGAGGGCCCGCCTTGTACGAGGAGTTGAAAACAAGGCGTTGGATAATGCGTAGATGCTTTTCGCCACAGAGTTGTTCGAAATCCAAAAACGTGCACGGCCGAATGTTCGGAGTATCAAACCAACGGTGAGCAATTGGTTGGGTTACTGGCACGTTGCCACTTGTGAGCATTCGCACACGGTGCCCCCAATAGCCAAAGTTCGGGAACGTTACGATGCACTCTTTGCCTATTCGTAACATCTCGTCAAGCAATCGGTGTGGAGAATCGATGGCTTGTAGCGTCTCTGTCATTATCACCATATCAAAACTTTTGTCGGGAAAGCGTTGGAGACCTTCGTTGAGATCGTGTTCGATGACGTTTACACCACGCTCGATGCATACGGCGATTTCGTCCGCGTTGTTTTCAATGCCGTAGCCCAGAATGTTCTTGGCATGTGCCAGATGCTCCAATAAATCACCGCTACCGCAACCGAGGTCGAGTACGCGCGCGTTGCGCTTGATAAGGTTCGCAATAATTCTTAGATCTTCTCTCATAATGCGCATTCTCTTGCGATACGGTCCATGTATGCGCGCAAAACACTGAAATAACGGGGTATCGGTAAGAGAAATGAATCGTGGCCGAAAGTCGATTCGATGGTAGTGCTTATTACGTCTTTACCGGCGGCGATGAGCGCGTCAACGATCGTGTCGGAACGTTCGGGGGCAAATCGCCAGTCTGACGTAAAGGAAGCAACAAAGAATTTCGCGTTGGCGTTTGCAAGGGTTCTAACCAAGTCGTCGTCGAATTCACGAGCGGGGTCGAAGTAATCGAGGGCCCGAGTCATCAGTATGTACGTATTGGCATCAAACAATTTTGAGAATGATTCCCCTTGATAGTGGAGATAACTTTCCACCTGAAATTCAACGTCCTGTCCCAGTGCAATATCACCGGACTTGAGTTCCCGTCCAAATTTATCGCCCATCGAGTCGTCAGAAAGGTAGGTCACATGGCCGACCATTCGTGCCAATCCGAGACCTCTCTCGGGACTCACTCCGGCCGCCTGATAGTGCCCGCCGTTGAATTCCGGATCGCTGGAGATCGCGAACCGTGCTATCTCGTTGAAGGCGATGTTTTGTGCGGACAACTTTGGTGTGCAAGCGATGAGTAGAGCGTGCTCGACTTGATCTGGGTAATCGATGGCCCATTGCATAGCTTGCATGCCGCCAAGACTTCCGCCGATGATGGCGGCGAACTTATCGATCCCAAGCGTTTTGGCGAGCATGCGCTGAGTCCGGACCCAATCTTTAACGGTAACAGTGGGGAAGCTGGGGCCGTAGATGTCACCTGTTTTTGGATTAATAGAAGTCGGCCCGGTGGTCCCATGACAACCTCCAAGATTGTTGAGACTCAAGACATAAAAGTGGTCGGTGTCGATAGGTTTGCCCGGACCAATACAGTTGTCCCACCAGCCGGGTTTCGTGTCTTCCGCAGAGTGATATCCCGCCGCGTGATGGTGTCCGGAGAGAGCATGGCAGACTAGAATAGCGTTATTGCACTTTTCGTTAAGACTCCCATAGGTTTCGTAGACGAGGTCAATTCCGGGCAATTCTGCACCGGATTGCAGCACAAACGCCGAGTCAAAACGCCGGGATAGAGGCTTTACCAACCCAACGGAGTTGCTGGGTATTTCTGCGGCCATACAAAAGATGAACCAATACGAAAAATCGGACGCGGAGTCTAAAACACCCCTCGGCTAAGCACCAATCGGCTCAGACGGTGTGGACTACAGAAGCAACCCAGGGAGAAGCGATCGTTGAATTATCCAAAGAATGACGATGGTAATCATTGGCGACAGATCGATCATGCCGAGCGGCGGTAGCAATTTTTTTGCTGGGCGAAGCACCGGATCACAAATTTGATTAAGTAACGTGGTTGCGGGCGATCGTGTCCCTTGGATGATGCCAAACTGAACAAGCCAACTGAGTGCAATCAAGATAAAAATTGCAAAGAGAAAAATTGAGACGAGCAGGTCAAGGGTTTGGTATAGCTCAAATCTGATCAACTTCCACCAATCAATAGCTGTACCGCTTGCAAGAATATTGCTCAGATCGGCCAATGTGTAAGCGAGAAAAGTAGCGCCAAAAGATGCTAGGTCTAAGTTCCGATAAGAAGGTAGTGCTTTTCTGACGATTCGCAACACAGGGTCGGTAAAACGAACGATCGCGCTGGAAATGGGATTGTAAAAATCAGCGTGCACCGCCTGCAGGACGAATCGCATTAAGAAAAGGAATGCGAAAGTGCTCAATAGGAGTCGCACGACGACTGCGATTGCCTCAAACATCATTATCGGCCTCTTGTGATAACTCAATAGAACGTTTATGCGCTTCGGCGATCGCGCGAACGATAGTCTCATGCATGTTTTCGCGGTCGAAGACCGCCAATGCGCGTTCTGTAGTTCCTCCTGGCGATGTCACATTTTGTCTCAATGTCTCCGGGTCATCATCGCTGTGTAGCGCCATCTTTGCCCCGCCCAGAACTGTGTTTAAAGTGAGTTTGCGTGCGGTTTCTGGAGTCACGCCAAGTTCGATCGCCGCCTTAATCATGGCCTCGATCAAATAGAAGACATACGCTGGACCACTTCCCGAAATCGCCGTAACAACATCTAAGTCCGCGTCTTCTTCAAACCACAATACTTCACCTGCGCAACCGAGAATACGGTGTGCTAACTCCGCTTGGATGTCGCTAGTCCTCGTATTTCGTACAAGCCCACTTATGCCAGCACCAATTAACGCCGGGGTATTGGGCATGCAGCGCACGATTGATACGGTCTCACCAAACCAAGCGCTGAGCGCATGGAGTGGGACGCCGGCGGCAATCGACAACACTAACTGATCTGTGATCAATGGCGCGATTTCTAACGCGACCAGTCGAATGATCTTTGGTTTAACGGCCAACACGATGACATCCGCGCCGGAGACAGCGTGTTTATTGTTCGAAGTAGTATTGATTTCTGAGTTGGCGAAACGGTCGCGTTGGGATGCGATTGGGTCGGCAACCACAACGTTTGGGGGGCTGTCCGCTTTTAGAAGGCCAATGGCGAGCGCGTATGCCATGTTGCCACCACCAATAAAGGCAATTTGATCGCTCATCGACGAGATCCCCTCGGACCGAAGAGAATCGTTCCAAGTCGCACGATAGTGGCACCTTCTGCGACCGCGGTAGCAAAGTCGTCGGACATCCCCATTGAAAGCGTGTCCCAATTGTCGTCGCTAATATCGCGATACTTTTGGAAGAGTTCAGCTGTTCGGCGAAATCCCTCTCGGGTGTCGGGTGCGTTAGATCGAGGTTTAGGAATGGTCATAAAACCACGGACGCGTAGGTGTGGTAATTGCCGGGCATGTTGTAGTAGCTCTTTCGCGTCGTGCGCAGAGACGCCCGATTTTTGATCTTCGTCATCGAGGTTGAGTTGCAAACATACATTTAACGGATCATCGGGTCGAAATTCGGCCCTGGCAGCGTCAAGTCGGGAGGCAATATTCGCCCTATCAATGCTATGGACCCAGTGGAAATAACGAGCTAGATCATTGGTTTTATTGGATTGAATTCCACCGATAAAGTGCCAAGTAAGGGGGAGATCTCGCAATTCATGAATCTTTTGGACTGCTTCTTGTACGTAGTTTTCACCAAAGTCATGTAAGCCCGCATTGTGCGCGAGGCGGATCTCTGCACTCGTTCGAGTTTTCGAAACCGCTAAAACGCACACAGAGCTGTTATCTCGACCACTACCAGCGGTAGCGACCTCAATAGCACGGTGGACTATTTGTATTTTTTCGTGGATCACTTTCGATGTTGATGAAATGTTTCGACTTGCTTTGACGAAGTGTAAACCTCGCGTTTTGAAATAGCTTAATCGGCTTGGTTGTGGTGTTGGGTGCCCAACCATGTTTCAGCAATGATTGACGCGGCCATTGCATGATTCGATTTCTTCCGGCCTCGATTACGGCTGACGGCTTCGAATGACGATAGCCGCTCATCCGCAAATTGGACTTGAATACCAAAGCGTTTGTTGAGATCGCTTCCGAAACGCCTGGATTCAGCCGACATTTCGGATTCCGTATCGTCCATGTTAAGGGGTAAGCCGACCACGAATGCCGTGGGTTCCCATTGGGCGACGATCTTGTCGATGATTGCCCAGTGGGGCCGACCTTGTCTTGCGCGTGCTGTGGTCAGGGGGCTGGCTGTCCCGTGACGCGGCTCGGCGACCGCGATGCCGATCCAGGTTTTGCCATAATCAAACGCGAGGATCGTCAAAATCAGGCGTGGCCCAAATGCGGCGACATCAACTGAAAATCTATACCCAGGGATTTTGCGGCGGAATCAATACGTTGGTGAAAAGGCGTGTCGAACAGAATTTCTTTAGTGGCTGGGACGGTTAACCAAGCGTTATCTGCCAATTCGCTCTCGAGCTGTCCTTCACCCCAACCGGCGTACCCTAGCGCCACGATAAAATGCTCTGGGCCGGTTCCGGTGCCGATTAATTCAAGAATATCTCGTGACGCTGTCAACAACAGATCGTTTCCGATGGGCATACTGCTGCTTGTTTGAACGTCTGCGCTGTGGAGAACAAACCCGCGTTCCTGCTGCACCGGCCCGCCCTCCAAGACGACCAAGTCCGCGTCAACGTTAGTCGAGCAGTCAAATTGGCTCAAAAGTGCGGTGAGAGCGAGGTCTGTCGGTCTATTAATCATCAACCCTAGCGTCCCTTGCTCGTTATGGTCGCAGATATAAGTGAGGGTATTACCGAAGTAGGTTCCCATTTGATTGGGCATGGCTAGTAGCAGTTGGTGCTGGAGGGAAGAAGAAATCATTAAAAAACTTAGGTTAGTTTTTGCTCAATCGCATCAAGGAGTGTTGATGAGATGTCCAATCCAAAAAATGTATCGAGTTCTCGGACACAGGTTGGGCAGGTGATGTTAATTTCGGTGAGGTAATCACCAATAACATCGATTCCCACAAACGTTAACCCGCGGGCGCGCAGTTCGGGCCCTATTGCTTCGGCGATTTCTCTATCGCGGAGACTCAAGGGCCGTCCTATACCAGTGCCGCCGGCCGCAAGATTTCCGCGAGTCTCGCCTGACGCAGGAACGCGAGCTAGCGCATAGGGTAGAGGCTCGCCATCGATCAAGAGAATTCGTTTATCCCCGTCCGAGATTTGTGGGATGTATCGTTGCGCCATAATTTGACGCGTACCGTTGTCCGTCAGTGTCTCAACGATAACCTGAACATTAGGGTCATTTTCTCCGGCGCGAAAAATACTCATTCCCCCCATGCCGTCGAGTTTCTTGAAGATCACGTCGCCGTGTTCACGATGGAATGCCAAAAGCAAATCCTTGCGACTCGAAACGAGGGAGGGGGGCTGATAGTTGGCAAACGCGGTCGCGAAGAACTTTTCATTGCAATCTCGGAGACTACGGGGGTTGTTAACGACCAACGCGCCTTCGGATTGACCTCGCTCTAGGAGGTAAGTCGAATAGATATAGTTCATGTCGAATGGCGGGTCCTTGCGCATCATGACGACGTCGATCTCGCCTAGCACGTGCGTTTCCTCCTCTCCACAT
>Ga0066372_10000225_pt1 | contig 20358 bp, 18 predicted proteins | sample Knorr_S15_td_250_FD_77011 | JGI IMG/M metagenome (GOLD analysis project Ga0066372, IMG submission 77011) | Marine microbial communities from Southern Atlantic Ocean transect - Knorr_S15_td_250_ad_251m_LV_A | ecosystem: Environmental > Aquatic > Marine > Oceanic | place: Southern Atlantic ocean... | reverse complement strand
AGTTATTGTATCAATCTGACGAAAAACAGCTTGTTGTTTATAAAATTCATAATATTGAAAATTAAATATTTGGCATTCAATTTTTCGAATTAATTGGCATAATAGTATTGTGCTGAACCAAATACTTCAGAAATAAACAGAGTGTTAAACATTTGAAATAATTAGCTTCGATAATACCACTACTTGAATTTCCAACAAGTACTTTACAGTTTTTTTAACATACCTAGATGTATTTTCTAGGAAGTGACTTAAACAACATGAACAACGTATGTGATTTAGATAGATGTGGAATAATATTATTGAAAAATATGATTGTACGATTATTAATGTGGGGGAAACTATTGTTGATAACTAGAATCTTAAACACAATGTGGATCTTTATTTGCTATGGCTTTAATAAACTATATTTATTATAATCTTTAGAATTGTCAAATATTCGTGTAACCTATTCTGGATTAATTTCACTCATAGGCGGAATAATATCTATTTTTACTGGAGTTATTTTTACACTGATAATTACTAGATCTGTCACCCCTGAAGAATATGGAACATGGGGATTGATTTTAGCTCTAATTACTTATGTAATGTTGATTGGTCCTATAGTTTCTTATTGGTCGACAAGAGATACCGCAAGAAACATTCAATCTGGAAAAACAGCTATATTATCAAGTATGCTTCTATCAATAGGAGCAGTTTCTATTTACATTCTAATTTCCTACTTGATGGGCAATTATACAAATGTAGAAAAAAATGTGCTATTGTTTGCAGCCATTTTGATACCTGCTATGTTTGTTAACGGAATTTTAGCTGCGATTAATCTTGGATGGAAACCTCATGCAATAAGTTATGGCACATTAGCCTATGGAATTTCTTCAATCCCTCTTGCACTATTTTTAATTTATTATCTAGATTTTGGTGTTGCTGGAATTATTATCTCGGTTTTTCTAGCAAACATAATAAGTATCATAATTTTGTTTTGTTATGCAAAAGAAAAAATTACAAACCAATTTAATAAAACATTTCTAAAAAAATGGCTAAAATTTTCTTGGATTCCAATATATCCTGGAATTGCCATTTTAGTTGCTGGATTTGATATATCTATTTTTACAATTATTACTGGGTCAGTTATTGGACTTGCATTTTGGACCGCAGCTATGGTACTTCCTGCTATAATTACCCATACAGGATTGATCTCAAGAGCTATTTATGCAAAACTACTTGAAGAAAAAACTAAAGAGTTCATGAGTGAGAATTTAACACTTGTATTTTATTTTGGAATCCTTTTAACATCCTTAGTAATTACTTTTGCAAGACCTGGTCTGTATGCGTTAAATCCAATTTATGAAATTGCATTTCCAGTTGCTATCATACTATCATTTGAGGTATTCCTATCTGTATTTACAAATATTTTTCTACTTTCTCTAGCGGGAGTTGAAAGAGTAGACAAATTTGAAAATTCAACTTTTAAAGATTACATAAAAAGTAAATTGTTCTTTCCCCAAACAATTAGGCTCATTCAAACAAGTATCTACGTTTTGATTTTATCTATTGGACTACTAATTCTTGTAGGTTTTGGAAGCTCTGATCAAGAATTATTACTATTTTGGGCTAGTATTGCACTGGTCACACAAATCCCGCTTGTATGTATTCTTTATTATTTTGTCCGAAAAAGCATAATGATAAAAATAGAGATATCAAGGATTGCTAAATTTTCATTAACTGCTATAGGCGCATTTGGCCTTACATACGTTTTGACAACTCAGTTTTTGGTATATTCACCAGACATCATTTCATTCATACCAAATGTCTTAATGTTTGGATCACTTGGAGTTGGTTTGTATATCATTATAACTTATTTAATTGATAATAAAATACGAAACTTGGTTCAATCTATAATAAAAGAAATTAAAACAAGAACATTTTAGATATAAAATGAATATACTAATTGTCCATGAAATAGATTGGATTAAAAAAGTTCCATTTGAACCACACCATCTGGCTGAAATATTTTCTACCAAGCAACATCAAGTTTTTGTTATAGATTGTGCTGAACCAAATTTATCAGATATACTAAGGGGGTTACATACTAGTACCATCAAAGATTATCACCGACTTTATGATCATGCTTCAATTACTTTGATAAGACCAAGTTCACTGCTAATTAAAGGTCTTAATAGACTAACTTATTTTTTATCATGTAAAAAAACCATAAAAAAAATTTTAGTGGAAAATAGTATTGATTTGATTTTTTTGTATGGCGTAGCTACTAATGGTATTCAATGCATTGAGCTATCTAGAGAATTGAATATACCAATTGTTTTTAGAGCATTAGATGTTGCTCACAAGCTAGTTAGAATTCCTTGTCTACAAAATCATACTAAAAAACTTGAAAAAAGTATATTTTCTAGTGCAGATTTGGTTTTAACTACCACTCCCCAGCTTTCTAATTATGCTGAAGAAATGGGTTCAAATTCAGACTGCATAAAATATTTCCCGTTAGGAGTAAATTCAAGGTATTTCAAACCAATGAAAAAAAATAATGAATTGTTTCAAGAGTTAGGAATCCAAACTAATGACCGTATTATTCTTTTTATGGGAACATTGTATCCATTTTCAGGCATCGATCATATTTTGAAAAATTTTCATTTATTACAAAATAAAATTAAACAGATAAAATTTGTAATAATTGGTGGCGGTCCAGATTTTAATCGTCTAAAATCCCTATCCAATGAATTACAATTAAATAAAAATATCATATTCACAGGATTTGTAGAACAGAAAAAAATACCAGAATATATTGCAATTGCGGATATTTGCTTAAACCCTTTTGTCACTAATACCCTTACGGACAGAGTTATTCCAACAAAAATACTGGAATATTTGGCATGTGGCAAGCCTGTTTTGTCTACTCCATTAAAAGGAACAGTAGAATTATTGCCTAATGAAAACTATGGAATAGTTTACTCCCAATTAGATGATTTCATTTCTTCAATAGAAAAATTATTACAAAATAAAGCACATCTAGACAAGTTAGGAGAAAATGGGTTTTCCTACGTTAAGAAAAATCATTATTGGGACTCTCTTGCAGATCAATTAATTAAGATATTTGACAATCTAATAAAAAACCAAAATAATGATTAAAATTAATTTTGGTGTATTTTCAAATTTTTTCTACTAAGATAAATTACTCTAAATTTATGTAAACATATAATTATGAATTTACTAGCAAAAATTTATTATAGAAATGACTAGATTTAGCACAATTAAAGAAATCTTTGAGGTTTTTATTCGTGGACGCAAATTTTACATGTTTCCAATTATTTTACTATTGCTTGCAATGATCGGGTTAACTACTCTTTCACAAAGTGGATTAATCGCATTTATTTATCCAATTTAAAATGGAACACTCAACTTCAAGATTCAAAGCATTAGCTGTTTCAGCAGGATTTTCATTTTGGTTTTTTATTATAACTAGTGTAACAGGAATATTTTCCATTGAACTAATGCTATCATTTATTTTGGTAATTGTAATTGTTTCTCAGATATTTGCTATAAAATTATCAAAGGCTCTTAATGTGTTTGCAATAATTAATACAAAAATATTTCTTGGAATTTTGTTTATATTCTTAGTGTCAATCTATGGCATTGTTTTTCGATTTTTAGGAATTGACCTATTACGGCAAAAAAAACATAAAGGAACGTATTGGCTAGACATTACCAATTTTGGCTCTAAAAAAATGTCAAAGCAGTATTAAAAATGTACAATTTAGGAATTTCTTGCTATTATCATGATTCGGCTGCTGCCATTCTAAAAGATGGATATGTCATTGCAGCAGTAGAAGAAGAACGATTCTCAAGAAAAAAATTTGACGACGGGTTTCCAAATATGGCAATTGATTGGTGTCTGCAAGAAGCAGGAATTAGATCAGAACAGATAGATTCAGTTGCATTTTATGATAAACCTGTTTTAAAATTTGAGAGACTTCTTGACAACTATATTGCAGTTGCCCCACGTGGATTATACAGTTTTTTAGATATCATACCTAGATGGATTCACAAAAGGCTCTGGATTAAAGATGATATTAAAAAATATCTTAAAGGCTTTCAGGGAGAAATCATTTTTCCTGAACATCATATGTCTCATGCGGCGCATGCATTTTATACATCACCATTTGAAGAATGTGCGATTTTAACTATAGACGGGGTTGGAGAATGGACCACAACATCATTTGGAACGGCACAAAATAATTCCATAAAACTTACACATGATGTACGCTGGCCACATTCTGTGGGGCTTTTTTATTCGGCATTTACCTACTTTCTTGGTTTTAAGGTAAATGAAGGAGAATACAAACTCATGGGATTATCAGCATATGGAAAACCAAAATATTATGATCTTATAATGAAAGAATTAATCGATGTAAAAGATGATGGCAGCATTCATCTTAATATGAAATATTTTGCATTTACCTATGACAAAGTAATGACTAATGATAAATTCTCAGAACTATTCGGGATTCCTCCCAGATGGAAAAATAAAAAAACAGAACAAATTCACTATGATATTGCTGCTAGCGCACAAAAAGTTCTGGAAGATGTGATATTGAAAATGGCAAATTACATACATAAAAAAACTCAAATGAAAAATTTGAGTTTTGCAGGAGGAGTAGCACTTAACGGTGTTGCGAATTACAATCTACTAAAAAATGGCCCATTTGAGAATGTACATATCCCACCGTCTCCAGGAGATGCTGGTAGTGCAGTAGGATGTGCTCAATATCTGTATTATGTTCATAATAAAAACAAAAGGACAGTGCAGCAGAACTCTGAGAGAATCAAAAATAATGTCTATATTGGTCCATCATTTTCTAACGATGCAATAAAATCATTTCTAGAAGAAAATAACATTGATTATGAATACCTCGAAAGAGAGCAATTACTACAAAATACTGCAAAGCTAATCTCTGACGGAAATGTAGTTGGTTGGTACCAAGGAAAAATGGAATGGGGGCCACGGGCACTTGGAAATAGAAGTATACTAGCAGATCCTCGCGATGCAAAAATGAAAGACATACTAAATGAAAAAATTAAGCATAGAGAATCATTTAGACCATTTGCACCAAGTATTCTAGAAGAATATGTTTCCGAATATTTTGATATAGATATTACAAGTCCGTACATGTTATTTGTTGCTCCGGTTAAAAAGCCAGAAAAGATTCCTGCAGTTACCCATGTTGATGGAACAGGACGATTACAAACAGTATCAAAGGACACCAATCCACTTTACTATGATTTAATTAATAGATTTTATGCAATAACTGGAGTACCAGTAATTGTGAATACTTCTATGAACGTTATGGGAGAACCTATAGTAACCACCCCTGAGGAAGCTTTTAGGATGTGGGCTAGAACTGAGATGGATAGTCTTGTATTGGGGAATTATTTAATTTCTGAAAATGCAATGGAAGAATTTTAAAAAGATTGTATATAGAGGTATGAATATAACATTATGAAACCTAAACATTCTGAAATTTTCAAATGCCCAAGATGTGATGGAGGTTTAGAATTTACTTCAGACAAAATTTCATGTGTTTTATGTAAAACTGAGTTCAAGTATGATGATGGATTACCACTATTATTTTGGAAAAATGAAGGGGGAGATTCAAAACATGATGTTACAGAAGAAGTAAAATCATTCTATATGAAAACTCCTTTTCCTAACTATGATGACGATGAAACATCTGTATCTCTCAGGGAAAAAGCCACTAACCAAATCTATGTACAATTATTAGATAATCAGATTAGTTACACTGGAAAAATCTTAGAGGTTGGATGTGGTACAGGACAATTATCTAATTTGTTAGCTATGACAAAAACAAGAACTGTTTTTGGGGCTGATTTATCTATTAATTCATTAAAATTGGCTAATAAGTTTAGAGAGCAAAACAGAATCAGAAATCTCAAATTTATACAGATGAATCTTTTTCAACCTGTTTTTAAGGCTGAGATGTTTGACGTAGTAATTTGTAATGGTGTTTTACATCATACTAGTGATCCATTTGCAGGTTTTCAATCTATATCAAAACTTGTTAAGAAAGGAGGTTTCATAATAATTGGTCTTTATAACAAGTATGGTAGAATCTTCACGGATATTAGGCGTTATATTTTTGGACTAACAGGTGATTCTTTAACATCGCTTGATCCACGTATTGGATCCAAGAATTTTTCACCATACAAGAAGCACACTTGGTTTATGGATCAATATAAAAATCCACATGAAAGTAAACATACATTTGATGATGTCATAAATTGGTTTGAAAAGACAGGATTTGAATTTGTAAATAGCATTCCTAACATATCTGGAAAACCAATTACATCTGACACAAAACTTTTCGAAATGCACACAAAAAAAACTAAGCTTAAACGTCTTTCAACTCAATTGGAAATGGCTCTTGCTGATAAAGAAGGTGGGTTCTACACAATAATTGGTGTGAAGAAGTAAAATGTCAGCCCAGGTATCGTATAAGAAACAAATCATAATTTTCCTAACTATATTTGTACTATTGATATTTGCAGTTGAAATAGGTGTAAGAGTAATTGAACATTTTGACAATAACAACTGTAAATTTATTGGTAAAGATGCTTTTAAAAATGTAGAAACGATAAAACAAAATCAGATCTGTAAAGATAATCATTCTACTGCATATGAAGTTGATGGAATTTTAAAATATACTTCAAATCAAAATATGGAAACTATTAATATTAATTCACATGGATTCAGGGGCCATGATTTTTCTGTAACAAAAGATTTGGATACTTATCGAATATTTATTGTCGGTGGCTCATCAGTTTTTGGAGTTGGTTCTACGTCTGATGATACAACAATTCCCTCATTTCTTCAAAAAAAATTTGAATCCATTCCTAATGGGCAAAAAATTGAAATTTTAAATGCAGGAATTGAAAGTGCATATTCATATTCTGAAAAATATTTAATTCAAAATGAATTAATAAAATTTCAGCCGGATTTAATTATTGTATATTCAGGAGGCAATGATGCAAATAATAGATACGGAGTGGAATATACAGTTCCAGGAATGTCCACTTCTCAATTATCTACATCTGAAACTCCAACTGATTTTGTAAATTTAGTTAAAAAATTTATTAAAGAAACTAATTATAGAACACCATTTTTATTAATGAAAATTGTTGGCCAATATGAAAACAGTTTTCATATTAATAATAATTCAAAAAACCAAGTACAAGAATTATGGACAACAAGAATGGGTGAAATTTGTGAAGAAAATAATAAGAAGGAAATAACAACTATAATTTTAGTTCAACCCATGTTAGGTTCTGGCAACAAACAACTATCTATTGATGAAAAAATATTATTAGAAAATCTTGGGATTTACATGGAGGACACATTAGATATTTTAAATAAAATATCTGGCTCATTAGCAAAATTAGAAAATATTTGTCATGAGACTTATGATTTAAGAATGATTCTTGATGATGTTAAGGAACCACTCTTCTATGATCATATACATGTAACCGATTTAGGTAATGAAATAATCGCTGAAGAAATCTATAAAATTCTAACAGATTATTTGTAATAAATTAAATTATTCTATCAAATCATACTCTCCAAGCACAAATATTTTCAAAAATAAATCAAAATTTTAAAACCTTCAAGTAGCAACTAATTAAAATTACTATTTTTTTTACAGAATAAATTTACAAATGTACTCTTTTTATCAGGATATCTATCTAAAAGTTCAGTCAAACTAATAATTTTAAATTTTCCTATTTTGTGACTAAATGACAGCATCTGAAATCCCTTTTTAATTAAAAAGTCAGGTAAAGATCTTGATTTAAATCCACATTCATTAATTGACATTGGATTAAATTCAATTTGGAGAGATATGTCATCATTCATTTCAATAATTTTTTCAATTCCTTTTAACACTTTGATCTCAGAGCCCTCAGTATCAATTTTAATAAAATCAATTTTTTCACTAAAATTTATCTGATTAAGAAAATCATCTAGAGTTACAGATTCAATATCTAATGATTTATCACATAGATTTGAATCATAAGTTCTATGCATTCCATTACTAAACTTACAAAGAAATAACTTCGTTGGTTCTGTTTTATCAGATATAGCTTTTTGTGATAAAATTACATTATTGTAATTGTTGACTTCTATATTTTTTTTTAAAATTGAAAAATTTGTTGGATCAGGCTCAAAAGCAAAAACTTTTCCATCTGGACCTACAAGTTTTGCGAATAATAATGTAAAATAACCAATATTAGCCCCAATATCAATTACATTATTTCCTTTCTTTATTTGTTGTTTAATCATGATGGTTTCTTCATATTCATGATTAGGATTAATAGCAAGCCCAAGAGAATCCTTGGAGTCAAGATATATCTTATGATCATCCGTTAGAATAAATTCAGGTATAAAATGAGACCAAAAAAAATAGACTATTTTATGTATAGGATAATATTTTATCAATCCTAATCCATTTACAGAAAAAATATGGTATCTTATTGCGTATGCTATTTTTTTCAGAAATCCATTAGGCATTGGCATGCATCTCAGATCTTAGATTTATACTTATAAATTCACTCTAAAAAAGTAAATAGTTTTTTTTTTAATGATATAATCCAAAAAATTTCTCTATGGTTAATAAGAAATAGTCTTAGTTCAAATTAAGTATAGATAAAATTGCCAGAAAATCAGGTTTCAGTAATTATTCCCACATTTAATGAATCGGAAAACATCTGCAACATTTTAAATGCAATAAGTAATAATCTTCCAAAAATAAATACTGAAGTAATAGTTGTGGACGATAACTCCCCTGACGGTACCGGAATGATAGTAGAAGAATACATTAAATCTATGACAAGAATATCTGGCTATTCAGTTTCAATCATTCATAGAAGAACCAGAAAAGGATTAGGCTCCGCAATTATTAGTGGAGTGGAAAATTCCAAAGGAGACATAATAGTTGTTATGGATAGTGATTTTTCACATCCGCCAGATATGATTCCAAAAATGCTTGATAAAATAGAAGAAACACAATGTGATGTTGTTATAGCTTCCAGATATGTTGAAGGTGGTGATATTCAAGGTTGGTCAACTAAACGCAAATTGATAAGTAAAGCTGCAACTGAAATTGCAAAAAAAGGATTAGGTGTTCAAGCCGATGATCCTATGTCAGGATTTTTTGCCTTCAAAAAGAATTTAATCAAAGATGTTTCATTTGATGCAATAGGTTACAAAGTGCTATTAGAATTACTAGTAAAAACTAATGCCAAAAAAATACAAGAAATTCCATATACTTTTACTGATAGAAAATTTGGTTCAAGTAAGCTTGGTACATCTACAATTCTAGATTATTGTAAGTCGGTTTGGAAATTATATAGATATGGTAAAAGTGCTGCAAAACAAGAAGGTAGAACATCCGTTAAGTTTCTATCAAAAGCTGCAAGATTCTTTACAGTTGGTGCATCAGGACTTGGCGTAAATTATCTTTCTTCTGTTTTCTTCGCATCTACCTTAGATTTGTGGTATCTTCATGCAACAATAATAGGGATTTTATTTGCAATAACAAGTAACTTTTTCTTACACAAATATTGGACATTTGGTGACAGAAATTTTTCGTTAAAAAGAACAATTATTCAGTACAGCAAATTTGCAGTGCTTAGCTCAGTTAGTGGATTAGTTCAGATTGGAATGGTATATTATTTTGTAAGTGAGTTTAGTTTATCTTATCCAATTTCTCTACTATTGGCTGTTCTAACTGCAGCAATTAGTAATTTCATACTAAATAAGAGATTGACATTTAATGAGAAAGTTTGGAGCTGATTATTCAATTGGTTTTAAAATTAATCAATGTATGGTATAATATTATCCTAGCGTGTACACCCAGATCTGTTAGTATGCTTAAAAATTTTTACAAATATGGGATATTTGAATTTGTCCGTCAAAGTTGTTATGTATGATTAATGGCATAAATGTACATTTCTTCATACTTTTTAATTAGATTTTCAACTAAAAATCTCTCTTGAATTAATCTACTAGCATTTTTTGAAAGTTCATCAAGGTTACTTTCATTAAGAATTTTGTTAAGACCATGATAAATTGAATCGACATTCGAATCTACAATTATTCCTGCTCCATATTCTTCAACTTCTGGATAATCACATGCTTTTGTGATTAATACAGGTGCTCCCATAGTTAATGCATCCTGTATTGCTGTAGGATGAATATCACTGCGAGATGTAAGAACATACACTTTGGCATGTTTTAATAAATCTAGTTTTTCCTCATTAGTTACAAAGCCCGCAAATTTTACATAATTATTTATTCCAAGCTTATCAACTAGAGTTTTCAGCTCATTTTGATATTCTTCTGAGCCAGTGCCCGCAACAACTAAAATAGTTTTTAATCCTAATTTTAGTAATTTTGCAAATGCCATTAGCAACAAATCAAGTCCTTTTTTATGATGAATTCTACTTATAAACAAAAGATAATCTTTCTTTTTCTCTATCTTTAATTTTTTAAAAATATTAGTTGGATGTTTTAATTGATAGTCACTTAAACTTATTACATTATCAGCCCTAAAAATTTTTTCAGGATTTACACCCAATTTGATATAGTCTCGAGTTTCTAGGTCACCTATAGAATGCAGTGCATTTGCTTTCATAATTAGTTTTTTAGTATAAATTGAATCAGCTATTTTTTTTCGAAATTTTTTATATTCACGTCCTTTTTCCTGTAATGTTGCATAAAACGAAATTATAAATGGAATTTTTTGTTCGTAGCAAACTTGTGCAAATGTCATTCCTAGATGATAGTACCAATTGTATATATGAACAACATCATAATCTTTGATAATTTTTTTGGCAAATATTTTTGCATTAGGACAGTACATTCCAAGTTCTTGAATGGTGCAATGTAATGGAATAACTGGTACTTCATTTATTCTAACTGGTTTTTCAATAGAGTTTTTTAGAACATCTCTAATTTTTGAATATTGCTCACTTTTTTTTATATCTCCTTTCCACACATCTGCATCAGTAGTTACAATTGTTACATCATGTCCTAATGAAATTAGATTTTTAGTAATTGTGAAAAGCTGGTTAGAATCTCCCGCAAATCCTGACATTCCAAAATTTATATTTAAAATTTTCATATTTCCTAATATAATTATGGTTAACCTGTTTTATAATTTAAAACAATTAATTCATTAATTTATTGATTATTTGTGATTTGTTGCACTGTCATTTTTAATCCCTTGTACAATTCAATCTTAGGTTTCCAATCCAGAGACATAATTTTTGATGAATCAGAGCGTATTTCTTTTATTTCAAATTTCCTTATTTTTGAAACATCTGTTTGTATTTTGATATTTTTTTTGGTTATTTTTGTGAGATTTGTAATTACTTCATTGACAGAACTACTTTTTCCGGTTCCTATATTATATACATCAAAACCACTTGTTCTTTTAATAACTGTGTAGATAGCAGAAATCACATCTTGAATATAGATAAAATCTCTTTTTGGGAACAAATTACCTAATTGTAGTTTTCTTTTGTTAATCAAATGTTTAATTATTTTTGTAATTACATGATGTGGAGGACCAAGTGGTCCATAAACAGAAAAAATTCTTGCAATCGACACATCAAGATGATAATTTTCTGAATACGATTTACATAGTATTTCACCAATTGATTTACTATGTGCATATATTGAAATCGGATTAGTTGGATGAGTTTCTGAAATTGGTAATTTTTTTGGAATTCCATATACATGACTTGTACTAATAAAAATGAATTTTGATTTTTTTTGTCGGGCTATTTCCAACATATTTTGTGTTCCTTTTATGTTTACATCAAAACATTTTGATGGATTTTGTTGACAATATTGCACATCAGTAAAACCAGCAAGATGAATTATACAATCAAAATTAGATGGAAGATCATTCAAATTTAATTTTCTCACATCTTTTTTAATATTAATAATGTCCAAGTCCTTTTTTAAGGGATTTTTTTTTGATATACCAATTATCTCATACTTGTCTTTTAGAAATTGAACTAGATGCTGCCCAATAAATCCTGAATGACCAGTTATTACAATTTTTTTCAATTAATTACTTTCCTTTGTTTAAACTAGTTTCTTGTAAATTTTTGATTTGATCCCTATATGGTTGATATGTTATAGATTTTTTATTTCCTCCTGAGGCCTCAAAAATTATACTATTTTCTAATGCAAAAATTAGATGTGCCGCGTATGGGGGTGTAGTGATGACTTTTCCTCCACGTATAATTTTTTTAGTTTCTTTGTAATTCTTCTTAATATTTCCTTTTTTTGTCAAACGAATTTCTTTGTACATAATCTTTCCACGTAATACATGATGATTTACTATTGTAGTATGATAATGACCACCTCTAGTCTCACCTTTTTTTATTTCCGTAATAAGAAAAATCTCTTTTTTGTTATAATCTCCTCTGAAAATAGAGCCTCTTTTATCATAATTCTCCAGAAATATTCCAAAATCCGCTTTAGTCATGTGGTATTTCAAAATACTGTAGATTTAACTTTTGTTGATTTTTTTAAATTATATTTAGGCATCAGTCTATTCATAGATGTTATATTTACAATATTTAGTATGTTTTTAAATGAAAAAATCTGATAAAATCATAATTTCTTTTTTCATATTTTTGGCACTTTCATATTTTTTATTTGTTGTAATCTCTAGTGAAGGATTAGAAGATAATATATTCGAACCAGTAACACCTAAAAAAAATACTGATTTTACAACCAGTCAATTAGTTGATGTTGAAACTGATACATTGTTTGATCTTATGGCTGATGTAGAAAATTACCCTGATGTGCTTCCACAAAATATTTCATATGTCAAAATTCTAAGTAGCGTTAACAATGTAATAACCGCTGAAGAAGAATTAACTGAAGCCGGATTTAAAATAAAACTAATTGCTAAACATACATTTAATCCATATAGTAAACATGTAATAGAAATTATTGATGGTGATGCTAAAGGAACCACAATTACACAAACTTTCGAATCAGTTGGTACACAAACAAATTTGATCACCGATGTTCATTTGAACATAACAGGACCAACGTCAATAGTTGCATACCTCCCAACATCCAACTTAATTCATGCCATACATACTGTAAATTCTACTTTTGTGGATTATACTGTGCTTGATGTTTATGATCAAAAGGTCAATGCTCTGTACAAGGAAATACTCCTTAGATCTGCTGATAAATCAGATCATTTGCATTGGTCAGAAATGTTAAGAGAAGGACAAATAACTGAAGATGAAATAAGAATTGTCCTTTTGAACTCTGAAGAAAGATATTTTGTTCAACTTAAGTCTGTAGATGAATTAAGTCCTGAAACCAAAAAAATCATTACTGATCTATATGAAAATGTGTTGCTACGTACGCCAGAAGATGAAGGACTGAAATATTTTGGCAATATTCTTGAGAATGGAAAAACCCCTGATGAAATTAGAATAATTCTGCTAGAATCTGATGAAGGTAAAAATATATTAATTCATCATCCAGTTAGAACTGATATCAACATTGCATTTAGGGACGTATTAGATAGAAACGCAACCGATGTCGAACTTGATTTTTATCATAAAATGATTGATGATGGGTTAATGACAATAGATGATATAATAGCTGAACTTCAAGAATCTGAAGAATATCTAAAAAATAAGGAGGAGTAATGACATTAGAACATAAAAATAAGGACACAAAAAAAATTTTCTTTTTGGTTTTAGGCCTAGTCTTTGTTGTATTTATTTTCACATCTGATGGTCATAGATATGCCATTGATGAACATCATAGCTCAGAAATGGCTTTTCATATGACTACCTTAGTGCCTGATCCTGCGTATATTGAAGGAGAGTCAAAAATTTTCTTTGACATTCCAATATATAATCCACGAAACATAGGTGCTATTTGTTCAAATGGAATTACGTGTTATCCAGGATCAGTTTTTTCCAGTGCAATGCAAGTTCCTTTTATTGCAGTCAACCATTATCTTCATATAATTTCTCCTGATACACTGGTTTTAACTGTGGATGATTTTGTTGATCCACACTATATTCATTGGAGAAATTCTCAGAATGTAGATCTTGTTTTTAAGGAATTATTTTTCGGTCCACTTTTCTCTGCAATTTCAGTTGCAATTTTTTTCCTTATCTGTCTAGAACAGAAATTTACTAGAAATAATTCAATAATACTTACATTCCTATTGGCTTTTTCTACAATGGTTTGGGCATATTCTAACACGTCCCTAAACTTAGTACCTGCTTTATTCTTTGTACTACTGGGCTATCTCTTTCTTAAAAAATATCAACGATTACATCAAAACAGGTTTTTAATATTTTCTTCAGCCGTTTTAGGATTTGGTTTCCTTATAAGACCTGATGTTGTTTTATTTATAATCCCAATATGGATATTTCTCTTAGTTTCTCGTTTATCAACAAAGAAAAAAATACTTTCAAAAATACTTTCAAAAATGTTTCATCTAACTTTGTTTTCTATACCTAGCATAATTTGCTATTATATCTTTAAAATTATCCCCAATTTTAGATATAATCTTAGTTCAGAAAAGGTAGGATTAAAGCTAACTAATGAGGAAGATTTTAGATGCCTAAACGTAGCAGATGCCCACATTAGGAAAGAGTTTGGAGATTCATGTAGTTCTTCAAATCCTTCCATTTCTGCGGACTTGGCTTCTTTTACACAAATATTTGTACAGGGGGATCTCTATTCACCATTAGAGGTCGCCTCAAGAACATTTGGAATATTATTAGCACCTGGAGTAGGACTTTTTATATTTTGTCCTATTCTTTTAACAGTATTTTTTTCATTTTATGACTTTTTTCGGAAAAATAAAGCTGATTGTCTTTTAATTTTGTCATTTTTAATATTGAATATAATTTATCATTGTCTAGGTACTGGTGGTTGGCACGGCTTGAATGCATGGGGTGCTAGATATTTGTTATTGGTTATTCCATTTTTACTTATACCATTGGGTGCAAGCCTAGAGCAAAGGGACAAACGAAAAATTATTTCAATTCTTATAATTTTGGGCGTAATTGGAGCCTTTTTCAATACAGTTTATGTGATTCAAGATGTATCTTGGTTTGTATGGAGTAGACCTGGTACAGATGTTGGTCTCTTTGCCTTGGAAGGATTTAAAACAGCCAATCTATATCTTGTTCCAGAAGTTATTTGGACATTTCAATTTAGCCAACTAACTCATGCCATAATTCTTGCATTTGAATCCTTACAGCATGACATTTACATTTTACATGTATTTGGTGCCTTACCTTATTCGATTATTTTTACATTCTCTGCTTCCATTTTATCTTATTTACTCTATCGTATTATTAGACCTAAAAAAATCCCCAAAATTTCTGAAGAGAGTTGATTATTTAATGACTTGTTATTCCAGTTAATTTAAAACCTAAAATAAATAAAGTCTTCTGGATTTCCGTTATAAAAGAAAACAACTGCGCCCAAAATTATCATAATAATAATTGTCCAGTGTCTTAATTGAAATTTACTGATCTGTTCAACAATATTATGTTTTTTATAGGAAATTATATGTAAAATTATAAATAAAATCATCAATACCACCGATAGTTTATTTTCTACTATTAGAGATAGTACACCGCTTGCCTGAAAATCAAGTAAAACATACTTTTGTATTGCGTAAATTGCATCTTCAAGATTATTTGCTCTGAATGGAATCCAAGCTAGAAATACAAAATACTGCATAATTAATATGGAAATTAGTCTACCAATTTTTGATTTAAAAAAGAAATTGTTTTTCAAAGAGGGAAATCTATCTGAAATTAATTTATGAATTGCAAGATATGTTCCATGTAACATTCCCCAAATTATAAAATTCCAGGATGCACCATGCCATAATCCTCCTAAAATCATTACAACAGCCAAATTTACATAAGTTCGTGATTTTGATTTCTTGTTTCCTCCTAATGGAATATAGAGATAATCTCTTAACCAAGAAGAAAGAGAAATGTGCCACCTTCGCCAAAAATCTGAGGGAGATATTGCAAAATATGGTTTGTTAAAATTAATTGGAAGTTTAAATCCTAAAATTAAAGCAGCACCTATTGCAATATCTGTATAACCTGAAAAATCACCATAGATCTGTATCCCAAATGCTAAAGTTCCAAGCATTATTGACATAGAATCTAGTCCTATAGGATCTGCAAACACATTATTTACCAGCGGAGCTATATTGTCTGCAAAAAACATTTTTTTGAAAAAACCAAAGGTCATCAAAGTTATTCCAAGTTTAAGATTAATCGGATGAATTCTGATTTGTTTTAGTTTTGACACACCGTTATTTTTTTCAAGTTTTTCTCTAAGTTGTGGCAGAAATTCTGATGCTCTAACAATAGGCCCAGCCACAAGTTGTGGAAAAAAGGAAACAAATAATGCAAATTCCTTTAAAGATTTACTTGGTGTTAATTTTCCACGGTAGATATCAACAGTATATGTGATGGTTTGAAAAGTGTAAAAAGATATGCCGATGGGTAATATTAGATCAAGTAAAGGTATGTCATTAGTTAAATCAAAATAATTACCCATTATATTGAATTGCATAATTGCAAAGTCGGCATATTTGAAGAATCCTAACAGTGCTAAATTTCCTACAAGACTAATTGATAGAAGTATTTTCTTTTTTTGTTTTGATGATGTTTGCCAAATCATTTTTCCTACATAGAAATCTAAAATAATAGAAAAAATTAACAGTCCAATAAGATAATTATTAGAAAAATATAAGAAAAAACAACTAGCGATTAGTAGAAAAAAATGTTGAAAATTTTTATTTTTATAAATTGTAATTATAGCTAATACAATAACAAAAAAAAATACAAATTCTATTGAATTAAATAACATTAATGATTTATCTCCTCGAAAATTATTTTTAGTACATCATCAGTATATGTTAAAGATTTTTCATTATCAGCTGCAACATGTGTCAAGTCTGTCCAGATTGGAAGATCAGCATATTTGTAAGAAAAATCATAATATGGAAAATATAATTCGTTTTGAGTGTCATCTATGATCTTTTTAAAATTTTCTTCTTCAGAATCGGAGATATGATCCAAATAAATTCGGTGTAGTGGGGGTGCAAAAATAACTAATTTTATTTCATTTTTTTCAAATTCTTGAATAATTTTTTTGAAAGAATTAACCTCTGGATTATTAGTGGATGGCTCTATATGATATATGCGGGGAGTTTCAGGATCATTAAGAACTTTTAGTAATTCAGTGTCATCACGAATTTTTGTATCTACTTCATTAAATGAAATGAAAGGAGTATTTGGTATTTCTACTTCATTTTCTTCAAGAGCGGGGAAGATTGATGTAAGAATTTTTAAAGTAAGAAGCTTAGGATTCATTTCATTAATATTTATTCCAGAAAAAATTTCATTTTTCAATTGTTTAGGATCTGGTAAAATATTTTCAATGTTGTCAGTTTCAGGATTTATTGAACTAAATTCTCTATAACTCACACCGTAGATCACCAGTTCAGGTTTTGTTGCAATTAATTTAGATAGTTGATCTATTTGTGATGATGGTCTATTTCCATTATATGCTATGTTATAGATTTCATAATCCAGGTTTAATTCTTTTACAACATTATTCATATGATGTGTATTTAGCATTGCAACGTGACTCGAGCCAATAAGATATATGATATTTTTTTCAGTGGGTATGTTTGAGAAAAAAGATTCGTAGTGAATATCTTTTGGATATACATCATCTAAAAAAAATAAAAATGAAAATACAACTACAAACGCAACTAATACGGATATAGAAATTTTAAGATTCATTATATCTTGTTACTCCTTAAAGAAACTTGGTATTTCAGAATATATTTTTATATCCATTCCATTTTTTAAAAAAATGAAAGAAAATGTCTGTCCAAGTATCATATAAGAAACAATCCATTTTGGGCATACTAATTTTACTAATAATATTGTTGGCAGTTGAAGGTTTGTTAAGAATTGATGATTATTATAACAGCCCATGTATCTTCATAACAAGTAATATTTATCCAGAGCTTGATTATGGTACACAAAAACAGATATGCAATGATTATCGTGATAGGGCATATCTAACAGGAATCAATTTACATTATATTCCAAATCAGCATACTAGTACAGTTAACATTAATAATTTTGGAATGAGAGGATCTGACATCACTCAAGATAAACCAAATGATGTATACAGAATTTTTCTAATTGGTGGTTCTACTCTTTATGGATCTGGCAGCACCTCAGACACAACAACAATACCTGGATTTTTACAAGAGCGATTTGATAATTCTGGAATTGATCAAAAAATTCAAGTAATTAATGCTGGAATAGAAGGAAGTTCATCCCTTGAGGAAGTGCCTCGAATCAAGAATGACTTGGTTAATTTTGATCCAGACATGATTGTCATATATCATGGTACAAATGATGGACATCTTGATTGGGAACGATACACCAATTTTGATTCATTTGCAACTCCATTTTCTAAGAAAGTGTTGGTTTTCTTTCAGGCTTATTTGCCTGAATACAAAACTCCAGTTCTAGCACTCTATTTAATAAATAAGATCACGACTGGTGGCAGCGAACATAGTGTTGTGCCTACTAATGACAGTGGAATATATGAGCCATACTTCAAATCAGAACATATGGTTGAAAGATCAGCCTTATGGCATGATCGAATAAAAGGGGCTTGTGAATTTGGAAATGAAGAAGGTTTTAAGACCGTAGTTCTTTTACAACCAGTTTTAGGATCAGGAAACAAACCATTAACTGAATATGAACAAAGTTTCTTAATAAAATTGGGCGGAGAGGAGAGTGGTAAAAATTATGATATATTTGCAAATGGACTTGTAGGTTTAGATAATTCCTGTCACACGGTAAAAGATCTCAGAAATATTTTTGATAATGTGCCGGAATTCATCTATTTTGATAACGCCCATATGGCAGATTATGGAAATAATATTGTATCTGAAAATATATTTGAAATTTTAAAACCCATAGTATTAGAAGGGAATGATTAGGTGTTCTTAGAACTACGTTGTATCCAACTAAGTAAAAGATTTCGCATTGTTTGATGATGTTGTTCGAGATCAAAAATTGTTTTTACTCTTAGAATACCATTTTTACCCATAGTCGAACTTAATTTATGGTCGTTAAGAAATAATTCAATTTTTTCAACTAATTTTTTTTCGTTATTTTCTGAAATTAAGAACCCAGTTTCTCCATCAATTATTGTTTCTTCAGGGCCTCCTGGCTTCCAGGATATAACAGGCGTTCCACAAGACATTGATTCAATAACAATTAACCCAAAAGGTGCTTCTTTTACAAGGTGTACAGTTACTAAGGATTCAGAATAAAGTTTTGCTAGTTCAGCGTCACTGATTTTTCCAAAAAACTTTACATTTTTTTCAACATTTATGGTTTTAGCCAGTGATTTAAGTTCTGTATCAAGTTTGCCAGTATTTCCTACAATCCATATTTCAAAATCATTTCTTTTTTTTAGTAATTTACTAGCTGCCTTAATTAATAGATCTGCTCGACGAATTTTTGAGTCGCCTAAAGTAAGTATTGCATTTTTCTTAACACAATCTTTTGTAGGTGAAAATACATTAGTATTTGTGCCCAAGTAAATAACTTCTGGATTAACTCCATAGTGTTTTTTAACATTTTGTGCGGTGAATTTACTATGACAGATTACTTGATCAAAAAATTTCCATTTATATCTATCATAAAACCTAACAAACAATCTAATTATCTCCCAAGAAATTCTAATTTTTGTAGTAAGATTTTTGATATACGTGTTAGTATAAAGTAAATTAATGTCTTGAGGGTAGCAGATTGTTGGGATATTATCATATTTTTCAACCCACATTGTACATGGATAATGATTAAAAAAAACAACATCGGGTTGTTCTTGATCAATTAATTTATGAAGTAATCTAGAAGTTTTTCTTAGCTCCAGCCAAAATTTTATCGACTGTGTAAGACTTTTTTCGTTACCAAGATCAATTACCCTTATTTTATTCTCTGGTTTGTATAATGTTTTATCTGTGTAAAGTGATGCAACAATTACATCATCACCACATGAGGCAAGATATTCACAAAGCTCCCAAGCATATCTTCCAGCACCACCAATTGATTTCAAATATGGAATAACAACTACGATTTTCATTCTTGAATTAAAATTAAATTTATATCATTTTAGTGTGGTGAATCTTTTCTATT
>Ga0066372_10000224_pt1 | contig 20359 bp, 18 predicted proteins | sample Knorr_S15_td_250_FD_77011 | JGI IMG/M metagenome (GOLD analysis project Ga0066372, IMG submission 77011) | Marine microbial communities from Southern Atlantic Ocean transect - Knorr_S15_td_250_ad_251m_LV_A | ecosystem: Environmental > Aquatic > Marine > Oceanic | place: Southern Atlantic ocean... | reverse complement strand
GCTGGAGGAGGACGCCAGGTCGGCCTCGGAGGCGACCACGCCGTACTCCGTCAGGATGTCGACGAGCGCCTCGTAGGTGACCAACTCGCTGAGCACGTCGGCGGTCAGCTGTGCCTCGATCGTCACCTCGTCGACGGCAGCGACGCCACCTCTGACCTCGATCCACTCGAGGACGGTGGCACGGTCCAGGTCGGTGTCGCCGATGCTGACGAGCGTCGACTCGGAGGCGCAGGCGGCAACGAACAGCAGGCCCGCGAGGGCGACGGCGAGGGGGCGCAGGTCGCGACGGAATATCGAGGGCAGGGGAGGTGGTCTCACGAGGTCAGGAGGCTACGGGACCGTCGGTCAGTTGGGTCACCGGCACGAGGTCGACGAGGAGTTCGGACAACTGCGTAGCGAGGTCGGGGACGTCGGTACCGGTGTGCAACGGCAGGTGCAACTGTCGGGGCCCCTGCTTGTAGCGGGCATGCCGATGGAGCCGAGCCACACGCGTCTGCCTGCTGAGCGGCAAGTCGACCGGAGAACAACGGGCGAGGTGTTCGGGCCCACCTAGGCCGGGGCCCCTCGCGACAACGACCTCGGTGACACCCCGCTCCACGCAGAGCGACTTGAGTCGAGCCACGGCCACGAGCCTCTCGACGGGCATCGGCAGCAGCCCGTACCGGTCCTCCCACTCGGCCCGAACGGCCTCGACGGCCTCCGGTCCCGGTGACGATCCCGCCGTACCGAGCTTGCGATAGGCCTCCATCCGGAGATCGTCGCGCGACACATAGTCGTCCGGCAGGTGAGCATCGACCGGGATCTCGACCCGAATCTCGTGCGCCACCTCGGGCGTCCGACCCACGAGTTCGTCGACCGCCTCGTTCACCATCTGGCAGTAGAGGTCGTAGCCGACCGCCGCTATGTGGCCGCTCTGGCCGGTGCCGAGCAGGTTGCCGGCGCCGCGGATCTCAAGGTCTCGCATTGCGATCCGGAAGCCGGACCCCAGCTCGGTCGACTCGCCGATCGTGCGAAGGCGCTCGTAGGCCTCCTCGGAGAGGGACCGGTCGGGCGGCACGAACAGGTACGCATACGCCCGCTGCCCGGCACGACCCACCCGGCCCCTCAACTGGTGCATCTGTCCGAGGCCCAGCAGGTCGGCCCGGTCGACGACCAGCGTGTTGACCGTCGGCATGTCGATGCCCGACTCGATGATCGTCGTGCAGACCAGCACGTCGTGGTTGCCCTCCCAGAATTCGAGCACGATCGACTCGAGGGATGCCTCGTCCATCTGCCCGTGGGCGACCACCACACGCGCCTCGGGCACGAGCTCGCGCAGGCCTCCCGCCACCTGCTCGATGTCGGCGACCCGGTTGTGCACGAAGAAGACCTGCCCCTCCCGGAGCAGTTCGCGCCGGATGGCCTCGACCACGGCCCGCTCGTCGTACTCGTCGACGTAGGTCAGGATCGGCTGCCGGTCGGCCGGCGGGGTGTTGAGCAGGCTGAGGTCGCGGATACCGGTGAGGGACATCTCGAGGGTGCGAGGGATCGGCGTGGCGGTGAGCGTCAGCACGTCGACGTCGGCACGCAACTGCTTGATGGCCTCTTTGTGGCGCACGCCGAAGCGCTGCTCCTCGTCGATGACCAGCAGGCCCAGGTCCTTGAACCGGCAGTCTTCGGAGAGCAGCCGATGAGTGCCGATCACGACGTCGACGGAACCGTCGGCCAGCCCGTCCACCACGGCCTTCGCCTCGGCGTTCGACAGGAACCGGCTCAGCACCTCGGTCCGGATGGGGTATGGGGCAAGACGGTCCCGGAAGGTTTGGCCGTGCTGCTGGGCGAGGAGTGTTGTGGGCACGAGCACGGCCGCCTGGGAGCCACTCTGGACCGCCTTGAACACCGCCCGCAGCGCCACCTCGGTCTTGCCGAAGCCGACGTCGCCGCACACCAGCCGGTCCATGGGCACGGGGCGCTCCATATCCTCCTTGACGTCGAGGATCGCCGCCATCTGGTCTGGCGTCTCCTGGTAGGGGAAGGACTGTTCGAACTCCCCCTGCCACGAAGTGTCCACGGCGAAGGCCCGACCCTCGGTCGACATTCGGGTCTGGTAGAGGACCACCAACTCCTGGGCGATCTCCGCAACCGCAGAGCGCACCCGGGCACGCTTCTTCTGCCAGTCGACGCCACCCATGCGGCTCAGCGATGGCCGGTCGCCACTCGTGTAGGGCCGGATGACCTCGATCTGGTCGGTGGGCAGGTAGAGACGGTCGTCCCCCCGGTACTCGAGCAGCAGATAGTCGCGTTCGACGCCGGCGAGCCTGCGGGTGACGAGGCCGCCGAAGCGTGCCACGCCGTGCTGCTCGTGAACCACGTAGTCGCCGGGCGCCAGGTCCTCGAACACGCGCACCGCCGCCTGGCGACGGGGGCGTGTGCGTCGTCGGGTGCGGCGACGACCCGTGGCCTCCGACTCGGTGAGCACCGCCAGGCGGCTGGCGGGCAGCACGAATCCCCGTTCGAGCGGCGCGACAACCACCGAACCGCCCATCGGGAGCCCGGTGGCATCCGGGGCGACCGCGGCCAACTCGATCCCGGCACCGCGGAACCGCTCGACCAGTTGGCCGGCCGATCCAGCACCCTCTGCAGCGACCACGACCCGGTAGCCGTCGGCCAGCAGGTCGGCGACTCGCCTGACCAGCGTCTCGCCCTGCATGCCGCCCGCATCCCACCCTGTCGCCACGATCGAATCGACCGTCGGTCCCGGCGACACCGCCTCGAACAACCAGAGCGGTGCCCCGGTGTGGGCGAGGAGGCGGTCCCACTCGGTGTGGAGCCGCGGGAATTTCGCATCGTCGGCACCCCAGGTGGAGGCCAGCGTGCCCACCAGGTCCTCCTCGTCGGCCCGCAGGTCGTCGATGCGATCGCGGATGCGGCGTGGTTCGACCGCGAGCACGAGGGCATCCTCATCGAGGAGGTCGAACAGCACCCGCTCCTCCCCAGCCAGCCAGGGCAGCCACGACTCCATGCCGTCAAAGATCTCGCCGTCGGACAGGCGCTGCCACTGTTCGCGTCCCCAGGGCTGTTCGGCGATGAGTGCCTCGGCCCGGGCCCGGACGACCTCGTCGGGCAGCACCTCCCGGCATGGCAGGATCTCCACCTCGGATCGTGGGACCGTGGCCCTCTGATCGGCCACACCGAACTCACAGAGCCGGTCCACCTCGTCGCCCCACAGGTCGATCCGTACCGGGGCGTCGGCCGTCGAGGGCCAGAGGTCGACGATCGAGCCTCTCACGGCCAACTCCCCACGGTGTTCGACCTGGTACTCGCGCCGGTAGCCACAGCGGACCAGGTCGGCGACCAGTTGCGTCTGGTCGACCTCGTCGCCGGGGCCGATGCGGACCGGAGCCTGCTCCCCCGCTCCGGGGCCGAGACGCTGCACCAGGGCCCGGCCCGAGGCCACGACCACCCGTGGGCGGTCGGTCGTATCGGACAGCCGGTGCAGGACCCGTAGCCGCAGGCCCATGGTCTCGATGCCCGGGCTGACCCGCTCGAACGGCAGGGTCTCCCAGGCAGGGAACAACTCGACGGACCCGTCGCCGAGGAAGGCACGCAGGTCGGCGACCAGTCGCTCAGCCTCGACGCCGGTCGGCACGGCGACGACGATCGGCGATCGTTCCGACCGTCCTGCGATCGCCGCCAATACGACGGCCCTGGCCGGTTCCGGGACGACCAAGGTCGCCTGACGGCGCCCCGGGAGCGCATCGAGTGCCGGCTCGGCGTCGAGCAGCCCCGGCAGGGTCTCGAGGATCACCGGGAGGCGCCCGTCACGGGCGAACGTTGTAGCGGCCCATGGCCTCGTCGATCCCGTTGGCGAGGATGACCTCAACCGCGTCTGCGGCCTCGGCGACGGCGATCTGGATCTCGGTCGCCTCGGACCTTCCGGGCCGCTTCAACACGTGGTCGGCACCCCTGCGGGGGTCCGGCGGCTTGCCGACGCCGATGCGGACCCGCAGGTAGTCCTGCGTCCCCAGGTGTGCGGTGATGGACCGCAGTCCGTTGTGGCCTGCCAGGCCGCCTCCGGCCTTGAGCCGGAGCGCACCCGGCGCCAGGTCGAGCTCGTCATGGACGACAACGAGGTGGGTCGGATCGTCGATGCCGTGGCGGCGGACGAGCTGCCCGACCGAACGGCCGGACTCGTTCATGAAGGTCTGCGGCATGGCCAGGGCCACCCGCTCACCCTCGATCCGGACCTCGGCGACCAGCGCCTCCTGCCGGGAGCGTCTCAGGCTGCCGCCGTGGCGGTCGGCGAGGGCCTCGACGACCATGAAGCCGACGTTGTGGCGGGTGCCTGCGAACTCGCGCCCGGGGTTGCCCAGGCCGACGACAAGCAACGCTGCCGGCTCGCCGCTGCGCTCGCCCCGGGGTCGTCCGGAAGGGGAACGCCGGAACACGACCGGCCCGGTCCGCTACTCGTCGGAGGCGTCGGCCTCGCCGTCGTCGCCGTCGTCGCCGTCGGAAGCCAAGGCACCCTCTTCGCCCTCGATGCCCTCTTCGCCTTCGGCCAGTTCAGCAGCAAGCGCCGCAGCTGCGGCCTCTTCCTCGGCGGCCATCGCCTCGAGCGTCGAACGGGTGATCATGGCGACGGCGACGGCGTCGTCGGGGTCGAGCTCGGTGGTGACGCCCTCCGGCAGCACGAGGTCGCCGACCCGCAGGGAGTCGCCGATCGTGAGCGCCGAGATGTCGATTTCGATCTCGGTCGGGATGTTGCCGGGAGTGGAGCTGATGGTCAGGGCAAACAGGTTCTGGTCGACCATGCCGTCGTTGTTGGTGACCTCTTCGGCCTCGCCCACGAACACGATGGGCACGTCGACGACGACCTCCCGATCGGGGTCGACGCGGATGAAGTCGACGTGGAGGACGTCGCGCCGCACCGGGTGGCGCTGGATCTCCTTGACGATGCTGAGGTGCCGGTCACCGTCGACCTCGAGTTGGATGACGGCGTTGAGGCCGGCATCGGTGGTGATCGCACGACGCAGCTCCGGCCACTCGACCGTGACGGTCACGGGATCCTGGTCGAGGCCGTAGACAACGGCGGGGATGCCGCCCGTCGCGCGCAGGCGGCGGCTGGGCCGGGTGCCGGCGGTGCGGCCCGTGGCCGCGGTGAGCACGATTTCGTCCATGGAGGAGTCTTCTCTCGGGATTGCTTCTCGGGGCCTTCACGCGAAGGGGAGTGGACAGAACCGGTGATCCGGATGCCCATTGGATCGGTCGGGAATCCTACCGGCGGATCGTCCCGCGACGACCGGTGCAGGCTCCGGAGGGTCAGGCCAGGTTGTTGCCGCCGAAGATCTCGCTGACCGAAGCGTCCTCGAAGACGGCGTTGATGGCCCGGGCGAGGAGCGGGGCGATGGAGAGGACCTCGAAGAGGTCGCCGTCCGCCCCCTGGGGCAACGGAAGCGTGTTGGTCACGATGATCTTCTCGATCGAAGAAGCCCCCAGGCGTTCGAGTGCCGAGCCGGAGAACACGCCGTGGGTGGTGGCTGCGACGACCCGTGCGGCGCCTCGTTGGGTGAGCTGGTCGGCGGCGGCGCAGATGGTGCCGGCGGTGTCGATCATGTCGTCGACGATCACGCAGACCTTGCCGTCGACCTCGCCGACGACCTCCTTGGCTTCGACGGTGTTGAAAGTGGTCGAACTCCGTCGCTTGTGGATGATCGCCAAGTCGGCCTCGAGCAGGTTGGCGTAGCGCTCGGCCACCTTCACCCGACCGGCGTCCGGCGACACGATGACCAGATCGCCTTCAAGGCCGGTCAGGTAGTCGGTGATCACCGGCATGGCGGTGAGGTGGTCGACCGGACCGTCGAAGAAGCCCTGGATCTGTCCGGAGTGGAGGTCGACGCTGACCAGGCGACTGGCCCCGGCTGCAGCAAACATGTTGGCGACAAGCTTGGCGGTGATGGGCTCGCGTCCCGAGGACTTGCGGTCCTGGCGGGCATAGGCGTAGTGGGGGCAGACGGCGGTGATGCGCTTGGCCGAGGCCCGTCGGGCGGCGTCCACCATGATCAGCTGTTCCATGAGGGTGTCGTTGATCGACGACTCCTCGAAGTTGCTGTGCGACTGGATGATGAAGGCGTCGCAGCCGCGGATCGACTCGGCGAAGCGGCAGTGGATCTCGCCGTTGGCGAACTCGGCCAGGTTCGGCTCGCCGAGCTCCTCACCGAGCTCGGCGGCGATCTCCTCGGCGAGGGGCAGGCTCGCCCGTCCTGCGACCAGGTAGAGCTTCTTGTGGGTGACCAGTTCCATGGAGCCCGTCTCATCGTCCGGTGCCTACTCGCGCGATGGGACCATAGCGGGAAGCAGGGGCTCCCATCAGCCCCTTTCCGACCGGATCAAGCCGGACCGCCACAAGTCGGCCCGGTTCATCCCAGGTAGTAGGGCGGGAGGGGGATTCCGCCGTCCTGGTAGAGCCGGCCGTCGATGATCGTCATCGGCGGCAACGGAGGGGGTCCGTCCGAAGGCGGCGGGATCGTGGAGGGCACGGTGATGGTCGGCACGGTGGTGGAGGTGGTGGGCGGCACCGCCGTCGTCGTGGCGGGCGCCGTCGTCGTGGCGGGCACCGTCGTCGTGGCGGGCGCCGTCGTCGTGGCGCGCCACCGCAAAGTCATCGTCACTGCCCATCCGCGCATACCCGGCGACGACGACCTTGCCATCCGCCTGGATGGCAACCGCACGGCCGCTGTCGGCGGTGCCGATGTCGGTGAGGACCTTCCCGTCCGAGGAGAACCCGGTGTCGAGGTCGCCGGGCGAGGCCTGCGCCGACGGAATTCCGCCGATGAGCAGAATCAGGGTGGCGAGCGCTGCGACCCGTCGCCCGATGCTCCTCCCCGCGCGGTGCCACGCGTTCATGTCCGACGAACGTAGTCGTCGCACCTGACGGCTGCTCGGGCGTCAGTTGGAGCGGGACCAGATGTCGTCACAGGCCTCGCAGGTCGAGGCCGGGACGGCTCCGGTTCGCATCAGTAGTCGAAAGATCCAACAGCCGAGGCAGAACCCGACGAAGGCCTCCAACGAGGCGGCCACCACCAGGGCGACCAGCAGGACGGTAGCGAGCGCATCCGCACCGAATCCGATGGAGGCGACCGCTGCGCAGCCTGCGAGCACGGCTCCGATGCCCTGGGCGAAGCGCTTCGGCGGACCGGGAACCTCCCGGGGCTCGATCGGAAGTCGGGGCCGGACCACCCCGGTGACTACCCGTCCCAGCGGGCTGAGCGTGGGACCGGCCAGGACCCGGGCGACGAACCCATAGGCCAACGTCACGAGCAGCACGTCCCAACGGGTGGCGAGGAACAGGATCGCCTGGAGGACCACGCCCGTCGCCACGAGCCGGGCGCTGACCTCGTCGACGGGATGCGGGAACGACAAGACGCTGTGCGGGTCGGTCGCGGTCATCGCATCACGCTACGACCGCTCAGTCGGCTCCCATCCGCACTGACAGCAGTCCGGCCGGCAACTCCTCGGCGAGGATCCGCTCGGCGGTCCGGTACCAGGAGCCCACGAGGTCGGCGTCCGGTGCCACGTCGGCGTCGACCGATGCCTCGATCGCGGCTGCCACGTCAACCACCCGATGGTCGTCGGAGCGGTCGACGCGGGTCGGTGTCACGATGACGTGCCTGGCGACGACGGTCGACCCGCCCCCTGTCCCGATCATTTCCTGCAGCTCGACCTCGACGATGGCGCCGTCCTGTGTCCCCACCGCACAGCACGAGGCCGACTGGTTGGTGAGGAAGTTTCCGAGTCCGAAGACGACGAACTCCTCCCCCACCCTGCCGATGGGCTGCACGACATGTGCGTGGTGGCCGACGATCAGGTCGATGTCCGGGTCGGCCAGGAGCGTCGCAGCCTGTTCGCGCTGGAGGGCGGTCGGTGAGGTGCGGTATTCCGCGCCCCAGTGCAGGCCGAGTACCACGAACTCGGCGCCGGCCTCCCGGGCACGTCGGGCCGAGGCCCGCAGCGAATCGACCTCGAGGTCGACCACGATCCAGGGGGTCGCCTCGGGTCGGGGCAGCCCATTGGTCCCGAAGGTGGCCGACACGAACCCGACGGTGATGCCGGCGGCGTCGAGGAGCAGCGGTTCGGCCGCCGCCTCCTCGCTGGACGCCATGCCCGACTGTGGCAGGTCCGCCGCCTCCAGAATCGCCAACGTTGCCAGCACACCCATCCAACCCTTGTCGAGAGCGTGGTTCGAGGCCGTGGAACAGGCGTCGTAGCCGATGGCGACGAGGTCGTCGGCGAGGCCGGACGGACCGTTGAAGCGGGGGTAACCCGAGATCGCCGACGGGTCGTCCGTCAGCGTTGCCTCGAGGTGGCAGACGGCGAGGTCGGCGGCGGCGATGCGGTCCGCTACGTCGGCGAAAAGCGGCCGGAAGTCATGGGACCGGACCCCACCGGCCTCGACGGCCATCCGCTCCGCCGCGGCCACCACCGGCGAATGCGGGATCAGGTCCCCCGTGAACAAAAGGGTCGCCGTCCGCAGGGGGGGCTGGGTGGTCGTCGTCGTGGTCGTCGTCGTGGAGGTCGAGGTGGACGTCGTCGTGGTCGTCGTGGTCGTAGTCGTGGAGGTCGAGGTGGACGTGACGGCCGGGGGTGCCGACGAGCTCGGTGCGGTCCACGTCGGGATCGTCGTGGGCGTGGCCGACTCGTCCCCATCACCGCATCCGGCCAGGACCCCCAGCAGGAACACGACCCCCATCACGACACCTCGCACACCCGAACCCTAGGAGCACCATGACTCCCACCTACAGTCGCTCCGATGACCGACCGCTCCTTTCCCGCCACCGGACGGCCTGCCGCCGACGTTCTCGCCGACCTCGTCGGCAAGCAGGCCCGGGACGCCCGCTGGGCCGAGGGCCGCACGTTCGGGCTGGTGTTCGACGGCGGTGACGAGGTCCGGGCCGTGGCCGACGAGGCTGCCCGCCTCTACCTCCACGAGAGCGCCCTCAACACCCAGGCCTTTCCGTCGTTGGGGGCGATCCAGTCGGAGCTCTGCGGCTGGGTCTCCGGCCTCTTCCACGGGCCGGAAGCGGCGGGCTTCCTCACCAGCGGCGGCACCGAGAGCATCCTCCTCGCCGTCAAGGCCGCCCGGGAGCGGGCGCTCGACGAGCGGGGCGTGACCAGGCCCGAGGTCGTCCTGGCCAACAGTGCCCACGCCGCCTTTCACAAGGGCGCCCACCTGTTCGGCCTGGCCGTGCGCAGCGTCCCGGTCACCGACGACCTGACCGCCGACGTGGACGCCATGGCCACCGAGGTCGGGCCGAACACCGCCCTCGTCGTGGCCTCCGCAGTCGACTACCCGACCGGCCTGGTCGATCCCGTGCCCGAGATCGCAGCACTGGCGGCGTCGGTGGGCGCCAGTTGCCACGTCGACGCCTGCATGGGTGGGTTCGTGCTCCCGTTCGCCGAGATGGAGGGCCGTGCCGCCCCGGCCTGGGACTTCCGCAGCGAGGGGGTCACCACAATCTCGGCCGACATCCACAAGTTGGGCTACGCACCCAAGGGGGTCTCGGTCCTGCTCCACGCCTCGAGGGAACTCCGCCGCCACCAGACCTTCGTGTTCGACGACTGGCTGGGCGGGCTCTACGCCACGCCGAACCTCCAGGGGACCCGGGCGGGACTCCCGATGGCGGCCGCCTGGGCCGTCATCTCGCACCTTGGCACCGACGGCTACCGCCACCTCGTTCGGGCCACGCTCGACGCCGCCGACCGCATCCGGGACGGAGTCCGGGCCATCGACGGCCTGGTGCTGCGGGGCGACCCGGCACACCAGGTCCTGGCGATCACCTCGGATGAGCCCGGCCTCGACGTCTTCGCCGTGGGCGACGGGCTTGCCGCACGAGGCTGGTACATCGACCGCCAGTACCCGCCCGACTCCCTGCACCTCACCGTCAGTAACGGCAACCTGCCCGTGGTCGACGAGTTCCTCGGCGACCTGGCGGCATCCGTCCTCGAGGCCCGTGGCGCAGCGCCCGGTGGGAGCGGGCAGTACGCCACGATCGACTGACGCCGATGCGACTCAGTCGAACAGTCGTGCGGCATCCTCGAAGTCGACCAGCCAGGTCCGGCCGCCGCCTTCCGAGTGGTACGAACCCCACCCAAGTAGCTCTCGGGCCCTTTCGGGCAGCGACGCCGCCCTGTCACGGTCCACGGCCAGAGGGCTGGCCTCCTCCGGGCGCAGCCAGCCCACGACGAAGCTGACGTGCATGCCGTAGCGCCAATTTTCGGTCGTGTTCCCGCCGGCCCCGTGGATGACCTTGCCGGAGTAGATCAGGCCACTGCCCGCTGGCATCTCGGCGTAGGCGATCTCGTCGGGAGACGTCTCGGCGCCGCGCACCAGCCCAGGCGGCCGTCGCTGGCTACCGGCCACGACGACGGTCGCGCCGTTCTCCCGGGTGAAGTCGGAGAGGGCGAAAAGGCAGCTGACGGTGACCTCGCGGTCGGCGGCGACCGCCTCGGGCCAGTTGTTCTCGTCTCGGTGCAGGTACTGCGCCGGCTCCCCGGGGCCTATGGCCATGACCTGGCCGGTGTTGAGCCAGTAGTCGGCGCCGTTGGCCAGCAGGAGTTCGTCGGTCACGGCCGTGAACACCGGATTGAGCAGGGCGTGGTCGACGAATGCCCGGCTGCGCGCCGCCAGGCCGCAGAACCGCACGGTGTTGCGACCGTGGAAGGTCTCCCAGAGGTCCATGCCGCTCTTCGACCCGGGGGCGGTGTCCTCGAGGCCGGCGGAAAGGTCGTCGACGATCGCCCGGCGGGCATCGTCCGACAGCAGGTCGCGCACGATGACGCCGCCATCGGCGTCGTAGGCGGCCATGACGTCGGCCAGCGGCGCATCCCGCTCGAGGACCTGCAGTTCGGCCATGGCGCGCATCATGGACGACGATCGCCGACGGCGCAACGCCGGGCGCTCCCGACTCCGCTCCGACGACCGAGGGGTCAGTCCGCCTTGCCCTTCTTCTCCCCGGTTGCGTCCTTCATCTGGTCGAGGTTCACAAGGATCGGGTAGCCGGACACGCTCAGGGCGTTGCCGTGGCCCGTCTGGTGGATGTCGAACACCGACTGCAGGGCGTTGTAGAAGCCCTGGATGTCCATGGTCTGGTTGACGGCCCGCTTGGCCTGGGCGAGGCCGAATGGGTGCATTTCGGCAATCTCGTGGGCGAGCGCCATGGTCTCGTCGAGGAGGTCGTCGAGGGGGACGACCCGGTTGACCATGCCCAGGTCGAGCGCCTCTTCGGCAGTGACCTGTTGGGCGGTGAACAGCATTTCCTTGGCCTTGCGCGGCCCAAGCTCCCAGGTGTGGCCGTGGTATTCGACGCCACCGATGCCCATGCGCACCACCGGGTCGGAGAACCGGGCGTTGTCGGCGGCGACGATCAGGTCGCATGGCCAGCAGAGCATCAGGCCGCCGGCGATGCACTGGCCCTGGACGGCGGCGATGGTCGGCTTGGGGATGTCGCGCCAGCGCCGGCTGTAGCCCAGGTAGTGGACGGTCTCCCACTCGTAGATGGCCTGGAGCCCACGATCCTGCCAATCGACGGCGGTCCGGGTCGACCCGCCACCGTCGGTCCCGTCGGCCAGGGCCTCGTTGCTGGCGCTGATGTCGTGACCGGCGCAGAAGTGCTTCCCCTCGGCCCGCAGGACGATCACCCGGACCTCCCTGTCGGCGGCAGCCGCCTCGAAGGCCTCGTTCATCTCGTCGAGCGACTGCTGGTCGACGGCGTTGGCCTTCTCGGCGCGGTCGAGGGTGATCACCCCGACCCGTCCCTCCACCTCGTAGCGGATGTGCTCCACGGTGCTCCTCCGACTCGATTCCCGGTAGGGCGACCCTAGTTCGGCACCGGCGGCGGCCTCCCGTCCGGAACACCCCCTGAACTACGCTCTCCCCATGTCACGACCGGACTTCCGGGCCTTCGACGCCGACAACCACTACTACGAGGCCGAGGACGCCTTCACCCGCCACATCGACCCGTCCATGGCGAAGCGCTGCATGCAGTGGGCCGTGATCGACGGCAGGAAGCGCCTGCTGGTCGGTGGCCGGGTCAACAAGTTCATCCCGAACCCCACCTTCGACCCGATCGCCCGCCCGGGCAGCCTCGAGGACTACTTCCGGGGGCGCAACACCGAGGGCCGCGACATGGCCGCCATGTTCGGCGACCTCGAGTCCCTCGCCGACAACCCCGGCTACCGGGATCGGGATGCCCGCCTGGCCCTGATGGACGGACAGGGCCTCGAGCGTGCGTTCCTGTTTCCCACCCTCGGCGTCGGCATGCAGGAGGCCCTCCGCCACGACCTCCCTGCCCTGCACGCCGCCTTCCGGGCCTTCAACCTGTGGCTGGACGAGGACTGGGGGTTCGACAGCGATGGCCGCCTGTTCGCCGCCCCGATGCTCACCCTCGCCGACCCGACCGAGGCCGTCGCCGAGGTCGACCGGGTACTCGCCGCGGGGGCGCGCCTCGTGGTGATGGTGCCGGGCCCCGTGCCCACCGCGAACGGATACCAGTCGCCGGGGATGGCCGACTACGACCCCGTGTGGGCCCGACTCGAGGAGGCCGACGTGCCGGTGGCCTTCCATGCCGGGCTGAGCGGCACCAGCCAGTACGGCAAGGTCTGGGAATCGGGTCCTGCCCAGTTCGAGGCGTTCCGCCACTCGTCGTTCCCGCTCGTGGCCTTCGCCGACCGCACCATCTCCGACACCTTCGCCGCACTCATCTGCCACGGGGTCTTCTGCCGCTTCCCGGGCCTGCGCATCCTGTCGATCGAGAATGGCGGCATGTGGGTGCCCGAACTCCTCCGGCACATGGGGAGCGCCCACGCCAAGATGCCCTTCGCCTTCGAGCGCCACCCGGTCGAGCAGTTCCTCGCCAATGTCTGGGTCTCGCCCTACTTCGAGGACGACATGGTGATGCTGCGCGACCTGCTCGGCATCGACCGACTGCTCTTCGGTTCCGACTTCCCCCACGCCGAGGGCCTCGCCGACCCTCTGGCCTACGTCGACGAACTCGAGGGCTTCAACGACGACGAGATCCGCAAGGTCATGCGTGACAACGCCGACGGGCTCATCGGGGCCGGCTGAGGACCGGCCACCCAACCCGACCGCCATGGGCCTCCACGACCTCCTCACCTCGGCGCCGCCCCGGGTCGACCTGGTGGTCGCCGACGGCCGGAGGCTCTCCAGCGCCGAGATCGATGCTGCGGCCGGGTCGACCGCTGCCGGGCTCCGAGAGCGGGGGGTGGGCCGCGGCGACCCCGTGGCCTTCCAAGTCCCCAACGGACCCGACGCCGTGGTGCTCTACCGGGCCTGCTGGCGCCTCGGAGCGATCGCCGCGCCGCTGCACGACCGGATAGGCGCCGCCCAGACTTCGGCCGCCCTCGCCCAGCTCGGGCCGGCCGCCTGCGTCGCCTCCCCCGGGCTGCCACTCGCCGGCGCCTCCGGAGCAGTCACGCCTGCCGAACTCGTCGGAGTTGACACTCCCGCCGCTACCGAGCCGGCGCCCGACGAGGATGCCCTGGTCATGTTCACCTCCGGGTCCACGGGGGCGCCCAAGGGTGTCGTCCACACCCACGGAGGCCTCGCCGGCAAGGTCCACCAGTTACTCGAGGCCCACGGGCTGGACGGGAGCGACGTGGTCCTCATGCCGGCGCCCCTGGCCCACGTCTCGGGGCTCCTCCACGGCGTGCTCCTCCCGGGTACGGCCGGCATGCGTACCGTGCTGATGGACCGCTGGGACCCCGCCGGGGCGCTCGAACTGATCGAGGCTGAGGGCGTGACCTACATGGTCGGACCGCCGACGTTCTTCCTCGGCCTGATGGACGCCCCCGGCTTCACGGCGGCGAGGACGACCTCGTTGCGCCTGCTGTCGTGCGGCGGCACCGAGGTCACGCCGGAGTTCGTGGAGCGGGCCGGACGCGAACTGGGGACCGTCGTGAAGCGGTCGTACGGGTCCACCGAAGCGCCCACGGTGGCGACCAGCCGCTTCGACGACCCCCCGGACCGGATGGCAACCACGGACGGCCGGGCCCTCGGCGGGACCGAACTCCGGATCGGCGTCGACGGAGAGGTCTGGGTGCGCGGACCGGAGGTTGCCAGCGGCTACCTCGACCCCGACCAGACCGCCGCATCGTTCGTCGACGGCTGGTTCCGGACCGGCGACCTGGGAACGCTCGACGACGGTTGGCTCACGGTGACCGGTCGCCTCGACGACCGCATCATCCGCGGCGGAGAGAACATCTCGGCCCACGACGTCGAGGCACACCTCCGGGAGCATCCCGCCGTCGACGCCGCTGTCGTGGTCGGCCTTGCCGACGAGCGCCTCGGTGAACGCGTCGCCGCCTTCGTGGTGGCGCCCGGCGGCTTCGACCTGGACGACTGTCGGGCCTGGTTCGAAGGTCGGGGGCTGACGAGGTTCCTGACCCCCGAGTACCTCGAGGTGCTCGACGAGGTCCCGCTGCTGCCCACGGGCAAGCCCGACCGGGCCGGCCTGCGCGAACGGGCGGGGGTCCGACGATGAGCGCCACGACGCGGGCGGCCGTCTACCGCGGGCGCGGGCGACTCGACGTGACCGAGGTCGACCTGCCCGCCATCGGGCCCTCGGACGTGCTCGTCGAGGTGGCGTACTGCGGCGTCTGCGGGACCGACCTGCACAACGTCATCGACGGCTGGGGAATCCCCGACAGCATCGGTGGCCACGAGTGGTCCGGCCGCGTCGTGGCTGTCGGCGACGATGCCCCGATCGAGGTCGGCACGCTCGTCGTGGGTTCGGGCCGCTCGCCGTGCGGTGACTGCGCCTCGTGTCGTGCCGGCCGGTCCGGCCTGTGCAGTGAGCGGGGCCCCGTCGGGACCGAGAAGGTCTACGGCGCCTTCGCCGACCACCTCGTCATCGACGCCGCCGAGACACTGCCCGTCCCCGACGGCGTCGACGCCCGGTCCGCCGCTTACGCCGAGCCCCTCGCGGTTGCCCTCCACGCACTCACGCTTGCGGCACCACGGCCCGACGAACGCGTGCTGGTCTCGGGCTGCGGGCCCATCGGGGCTGCCGTCGTCGCCGTGCTCGTCGCCCGCGGCCATGCCGACCTCCTGGTCGTCGAGCCCGCTGACCTCCGACGCGACCTCGCCTCACGACTCGGGGCCACGACCTGCCATCCGGACGACCTCGAGACCCCCTGGCACCCCGGCTTCACCGTCGACCAGCCCGCCAACGTGGTCCTCGAGACATCGGGCGTCCGTGCCGCCGCCGAGGCCTGCCTCGGGCAGTTGGCGGGCTGCGGCCGGCTCGTGTTGGTCGGCACCGGCCTCGACTTCCCGCGCCTCGACACCGGCCGGATCATCCTCAACGAACTGGTCGTGACCGGCGCCTACAACTACGACGAACACGGCTTCGAGGCGGCACTCGACCTGATCGCCTCCGGGTCGCTCCCCCTCGACCTGTTGCTGGAGTCCGACGCCGTCGGGCTCGACGGCCTGCTCGAAGCCATGGTCCGCCTGCGCGCCGGCGAGGTGGCCGGGAAAGTCCTGGTCCGTCCCCGTGCCTAGGATCGGGATCCCCGAACACGGAGGCTGAGCACCATGGCCACCCTCGATCGCACCGAGTTCCCCGGACCGAACCGCATCAATCACGTGGCGATGAGCGTGCCCGCCGACCTCCTCGACGAGCTGGGCCGTGCCGACCTGGTCGCCTTCTTCGGCGAGGTCTTCGGATGGCACGAACTGCCCACGATGACCGCCGACCGCAAGCGGCTGATCTTCTCGCTGTTCTCGTACGACCGGTTCCTGTTCCTGATCGCCGACGACCCACCCATGGCTTGCCCACCCGAACTGCCCGGCGACCACTTCGGCGTCCAGGTCGACCACCTCGATGAACTCGAGACCATGGTCGCCCGGGCCGAGGCGTTCCGCGAACGCGACGCTCGGGTCGAGATCCACCCCTACGAGGTGGAGGACCACGGCGTGCTGAAACTGCACAACGTCTACGTGCGGTTCCTGCTTCCGATGTCGATAGAGGTGCAGTACTTCGAACTGGTCGGCACCTGAGTCGGACGACGCTCCGTCAACTGCGTGGCACATCCTTCCAGGGGACGTCCTTGTCTCCACGCGGCTCCCTCGGCAGCCCCAGGGAGCGCTCGCCCAGGTTGTTCTTCTGGACCTCGGTCGTGCCGCCGCCGATCGAGATCGTGAAGCGGTTGATGACCTCGGCCTGCACCCAGCGGCTGACCCGGTCGTCGTCGGGCATGGTTGCCATGCCGGACGGTCCGGCGATGGCGGCCGCCACCTGCCCGGTGTGGACCTTCGAGTCGGTGAAGAACACCTTCGTCAGCGCCGGGTCGAAGGGCGGCTGTCCGCCTTCCCGGACGATGTCGCGCATGCGCCTGCCCATCAGCCCCACGATCCGCTCGCGGCTGTAGGCACGAGCCAACTCCTGGCGGACGACGGGATCCTCCTGGCGGCCGAACAGTCGGGCCAGGTCGATCAGCCGGTCGGTGGTGCGCCTCCCGCCGCCGGAGCCGCCGATGAACGAGGCCTCGTTGCCGAGAACCATCCGGGTCGGACCCCAGCCGCCGTGGAGGTCGCCGACGATGTTGGCAACCGGGATCCGCACCCCGGTGAGGAACACCTCGTTGAAGTGCGCCGACCCGTTGGCCTGCACCAGCGGCCGGACCTCGACCCCTGGGCTGGACATGTCGAGAAGCAGGAAGCTGATGCCCCGGTGCTTGGGGACGCTGGGATCGGTGCGGACCAGCAGGAACCCCCAGTTGCAGAACTGCGCCGACGAGTTCCAGACCTTCTGCCCGTCGACCACGAACTCGTCGCCGTCGACGACCGCACGCGTGGCGAGCCCCGCCAGGTCCGAGCCCGCCCCCGGCTCGCTGAACAACTGGCACCACGTCTCGTCGGCCCGCAACATTGGAGGCAGGTAGCGCAGTTTCTGCTCCTCGGTGCCGAGGGCCAGCAGTGTCGGGCCGAGCATCGACATCGAGGCCATCACGAAGCCGGCGTTGGACCCGAACCGGGCCGACTCCTCTGCGAAGACGCGGTTCGCCCACGCCTCGAAGCCGCCGCCGCCGTATTCGGCCGGCCAGCTGAGTCCGGCCCATCCATGGTCCGCCAGGGTGCGCTGCCACGTCCGGCACTTCTCGAAGTGGGCCAGCGCCTCGGCGTCGTCGGGGAAGCCGATGACCTCCCACGGGTCGGCCTCGGCCCGGGGCTCGGCATGGGCCTCGAGGAAAGCCCGGGCCTCGGTCCGGAAGGCGGCCTGCTCGGCCGTTTCGGTCGGTGGGTCGTCGGAAGCGGCCATCGGGGGCGACCCTACCGGCGGGCCCGACGACGGCCCGGACCGGACGGACGCCGCTCCTCCTCCTAGAGTCCGGTCGTGCCCAGCCCCACCTCGGACACCCCGACCATCCTGACCGGCCCGCTCCGTGCCCCACGCCAGATGCTGGCCGAGCAGTTGTACGCCGGCCACACGAGCGTCCACGACGCCGAGACGGCCACGAACCTGGGGTTGGCGGGTGCGCCCATCGAGGGCCCGACCCACTTCAGCCAGTTCGATCCGCTGCTGGCGTCCCTGTGGGGCGGCCGCTGGTTCTCGCACGGCTGCCTCAGCGCCCACTTCCAGACCATGGTGGTCGAGGGCGAGGAGGTGCAGGCCACCGTCACCAGCCCGGGTCCCGGTTCGAGCGCCGTCCGAATCGATGCGGCCAAGGCCGACGGCACGCCCGTCCTCACCGGCACGGCCTCGATCGACGGCGACACCGCAGTGACCGAGTTGGCGCCCCGGCTGGCCCGCTCCCAGGGCTCCCCACCCGGGCGGCTTCACGTGCTCGACCACATCTCGGTCGGCCAGCGGGGGCCCGGTGACGAGACGGTGTCGGTCGCCTTCGGGGACGACTTCGGTGAGCTGTACCCGTTCTCCCTCGCCGACAAGCTGGACGCCATCACCGAAGTGCTCGACTGGTACCGGCCCGGCGCCGAGACTCCCTGGGGAGGTCCCGTCGTGCCCGTCGAGATGCTGAGCGTTCTCACCAACGCCGGGTCCAAGCACGCCGGCTTCGTCGCCCGGCAGCCGTCGGTCGGACTGTTCATCGACCTCGAGGTCCGCCTGCTGGGATCGCCGGTGCTGGTCGACCACGCGTACCGCATCGACCGGGAGGTCGTGGCGCTCGGCGAGAGCCGCCGCACCGAGTCGTACTGGACGCTCACAACCCTGAGCGACGCGGCGACCGGCGACCCCACCGCACAGGTGCTGCTCCACCAGGGCGTCTTCAAGGACTCGTACCCCGACTATCCCGCGCCACCATCGTGAACGGCGACGAGGACCTCGACCTGAACGAGGCATACGCCGTCGAGACCCCTGACGACAACCGGAACCTCTACGGCCGCTGGGCCACGACCTACGAGAGTGGCTTCGCCACCCGCCACGCCTACGTGTACCACGAGCGGGTGGCGGCGACGTTCACCGAGTCCGTCGGCCCCGATGACGACCCGGTGCTCGACATCGGGTGCGGCACGGGCCTGGTCGGCGAGGCGCTGCGGGCACTCGGCGATTGGACGATCGACGGCCTCGACCTCTCCCCCGAGATGCTCGACGAGGCCCGGGGCAAGACCGCGCAAGACGGCTCGCCCGTCTACCGCGACCTCCACGTCGCCGACCTGACGGCCCCGCTCGAGCACGGCGACGGCGCCTGGGGCTCCATCGTCAGTGCCGGAACCTTTACCCATGGCCACGTTGGGCCCGATGCCTTCGACGAGCTGTACCGCATTGCCCGAATCGGGGCGCTGTTCGTCGTCGGAATCAACCCGGACCACTTCGAGGGCCAGGGCTACGCCGGCCGCTTCGCTAAGGACGTTGACGCCGGTCGGATCACGGCACCCGACTTCCTCCGCGTGCCGACGTACAGCATCGGCGAACACATCGACCGGCTCTCGGTCCTGGCGGTCTTTCGGACAGCCTGACCGCCGCATTGCTGGCTGGCCGGGCAGGTCTCGAACCTGCAACCTCCTGATCCAAAGTCAGGCGTTCTGCCAGTTGAACTACCGGCCACCACTGGGTGGACGAGCGTAGTGGGCGGTCGCCACCTACGCCTTCCGAACGATGTTGTGTTCCGGGCCGTAGGGGAAGCCCGTGATGTTGGTGGCGCCGTCCCCGGTGATCACGAGGATGTCGTGCTCCCGGTAGCCACCGGCACCGGGGAGCCCCTCGGGCAGCATCAGCATGGGCTCCATCGACACGACCATGTTCGGCTCGAGCACCGTGTCGATGTCCTCGCGCAACTCGAGGCCGGCCTCGCGGCCGTAGTAGTGGCAGAGCACCCCGAACGAATGGCCGTAGCCGAAGGTCCGGTACTTCAACAGGTCGTGCTCGGCGTAGATCTCGTTGAGGGCGGCGGCCACGTCGCTGCACACGGCGCCGGGCACGAGCAACTTCTTGCCCTCGTCGTGGACCAGGCAGTTGACCTCCCAGATGCGGAGGTGCTCGTCGGATGCCTCCTCGCAGAAAAGGGTCCGCTCGAGCGCCGTGTAGTAGCCGGCGATCATCGGGAAGCAGTTGAGGCTCAGGATGTCGCCCCACTCGATCCGCTTCGAGGTGACCGGGTTGTGGGCGCCGTCGGTGTTGATCCCCGACTGGAACCAGGTCCAGGTGTCCATCAGTTCGACGTGCGGGAACGTGCGGGCGACCTCGCGGACCATGGCCTGCGTCGAGTGCAGCGCCACCTCGTGCTCGGGCACGCCCACGGCGATGGCCTCCACGCAGGCGGCGCCGCCGACATCGCCGATGCGGGCACCCTGGGTGATGACTGCGATCTCCTCGTCGGACTTGAGCATCCGCAGGCGCATGCAGTCGCCGGCGATGTCGACGATTTCCGTGCCGGGCAGGGCGGCCTCGACCTTTCCAAGCAGCGCAACGTTGAGGTGGTCGTACTCGACGCCGAGGCGGCCGGCGGCGGGCACCAGCGACTGGACGGCCCGCACGTAGTTGTCGCGCCGCCAGTCGGTGAACACCACGTTCTCGCCGAAGGTCCGACGCCACGGCTGGCCGGCGTCGATGTTGGCCGAGATCGACGTGGACGCCTCCTGGGTGACCACCAGCCCATAGGGGCGGCCGAACGAGCAGTAGAGGAAGTCCGAATAGTAGTTGACGTTGTGGATCGACGTGAAGAGCACAGCGTCGATTCCCCGCTCCGCCATGACCGCACGCAGCCGGGCGAGCCGACCCTGCATCTCGGCGTCGGAGAACGTGCCGCGCACCTTCTCGCCGTTGGGGATCTGCTTGAGGTCGGGCAGGTCCCCGATCATTCGGATCACGTCGGACATGGCGGCCTACCTCCGGTGGAACGGACG
>Ga0066372_10000223_pt1 | contig 20362 bp, 30 predicted proteins | sample Knorr_S15_td_250_FD_77011 | JGI IMG/M metagenome (GOLD analysis project Ga0066372, IMG submission 77011) | Marine microbial communities from Southern Atlantic Ocean transect - Knorr_S15_td_250_ad_251m_LV_A | ecosystem: Environmental > Aquatic > Marine > Oceanic | place: Southern Atlantic ocean... | reverse complement strand
CATCATAATATGTAATCACGTTAACTTCTGTAAATGCTGGTTTTTCATTGTTTTTGTAAATATTCTTCCGCCATGGCGGATCGCAAAATATGAAAGAATCTTCAGTATCGTATTTTTTTATAAAATCTCTAAAGTCCGTTTGTTCAATAACATATGAAGATGGTGATGTATCCAATGTTGATTGTAATGAAAATTTGTTTTTTAGAACGCCGAATGCATACTCTGACATATCATTAAGAAAATACTCTTCAGCTTTTACCAATTCAGTTATTCGGCCCAAACCCGCAAATGGCTCAATAAACCGTTTAATGTTTTTTGGGAAATAGGGTATTATCAAATGTCTAACACTTGCTAATCCACTATACCCAACAAGCTGAAATTTTGTACTTTCTTTTTCACTCATCGCATTTTTACTCTGGAATTCAATTCGCCATTGACTCGCATTATTGAGATGGGTTTCAAAATCTGCATAGCTCGCACAATTATTTTGGGGTATACCTTATTCATGGCTAATACACTTAGTGATACTGGTATATTAGTTTAAGGCCTGCTTACCCCAACAAGCCACGGAACTTGAGTAAACACTATAACTACAGCTATACCTATAATGGTTGACCCAACACCTATCATCAATCTTATGTCCATTACTCCATCGCCTCCAATATTTTCTGAGGTATCTCGTCAATTAAGCCTATCTTTTTTGCACAATCTAGGCATCTGTATTTCCCATTTGGTGCTGAGAGTATATATTGGTCCAATAAATTTTGGGTGCAATTATAGCAGACAATGTCTTTTGTTGCATTGAAAAATATCTTTTTGTGGTTAGTAATTCTATGACTATAATGCTTTCGCTTATACAGCTCAGGCAAAGTTGAACACCTTAAAGTAGTACGCTAGGGCATGTGTTGGCGAACAAAAAACTGCCATGTTTGTCTTTGTCTGTGGGGGTCTACAATAGTAACAAGTCCCAGACTGCATGATGTTTTTTACTGTAGTTTTAGCATAATATGTGGATAAAGTTTTAGGGTCTTCCCAGCCCAATTTTGACACCAATGTTGCATTGAAGTTTGTCCTACTCATCCAGAGCATGGCTGCAGAATGTCTCAATGTATAGATCGGTCTATTAGTGTAAAGCCATCCATCAATGCCTTTTTTATACATTATACCATCTGTGATTTTCCCAATGTCCTTGTAAAAATCTCGCAAAACTGCTGAAAGCGTTGCTTCAATTACCTTAGATGGTTTGTTACAAATTGGAACATCTTTCTTTAATTGTGATGTTATTTTGAGAACTCTTGGGTCAAGTATAATTTTGTCATAGTACTTTTTCTGCTTTTTTTCAAAAATCTCTGTTTCGCCATATGGGTACGATTTACCATCAACCTCTGCATATTGAATTTCTATATTTGGGGTGTATCCATACAGGGTTTCTGGTCTTGGGAACATTTCATGCATTATGGCATAAAGTGCCTTATACTCAAATCCAGCCTTTTTCTCAATAAAATCAAGCCCCTGTGTAAATTCAGTATTGGTCAAATGGACCCTGGAATAGTCACCTTTTGAATCAGTTGTAGCTGGTATTGCCTTTGAATGTGGCATTATTGTCACGTTGTTATATGTGAGAAATTTCCTGACAGCTTTTCGATACTCTTCCGTGGTTTTTCCAGGATTAATTTTGTCCCATAATGACTCAAAATCAGTGAATAACTGCTCGGTTGTTTCAAAATTTACGACCAACTCTTTGGGGTGTATTTTTAATGCCCTACATATTGTGTATAAACGACCTGTGTATCTACTTGGACCTAGCTTGTTTATCTTGCATTTTCCCACAAACTTACCAATAATCTCAAGTCTTTCAAAAAGTTTTTTTGACGTTAAGCAATGTGGTGTGTCAGCTTGAATTTTTGGGCGATTTATTGAGTCCCTAAAGTTAGTTTTACGCTTAGGTTTATTCTCAGTTATGTGTTTTTTTATCTCTTCATTAATATCAACAACAGGTGTCTCTTCAACTTTTTCTGCAACAGTTGAGGGGAGTTGTAGCTTCACACTACGTGGCGACGCAAGTTCATTGCTTGGCACAAACAGTTTGTAAATAGCTACAATATAAAATGTTTGAAATTAAATTTATTAACTCCAATCAGTATGAACAGAACAATACTTGTTTGTAAATTTCGGGTTGGTGCAATCTTTATGCAAACAGAATTGACTTGTTGATTTAATAGACAATTACCGAGAAGTAGTTCCTGCTGCAACTGTTTCACCACTTTCATCAGGGGCTTCTGCTGGTGTAAACTCTTTTGTGGCCGAGGTTAATGTCCATGTTGGGTCTTGTTCCCCAAGACCTATAGCCCCCCAAAACCAGGTGTCCTCGAAGCTTTTCTCATAATATTTATCTACTGGTACCTCATGGGTGAACTCTCCCTCAGCATCATACTGTTTCTCCATAACTTCTAATTTACGTATAGTTCCTGCTGTAGCTTGAGGATTCTGTGTCTCTAAAAAGGAATTGTGGTCGTTCATCCATTGTGCATTTTTGCCTGGTTGTGCAGTGTAAATCCAATCGTCAGTTCCACCAGATCCTATAGGCATTCTGATCGTATCTCCTAATTCTGGTTCATCTTCGATCAGTCGATTTATGAGCTGGGTTCTAGTAGGCTGTCGGTCAAAACCCTCTACGGCCGCTGTAACTTGTGCCCATGTGAACGCACTAGTAGTAGGACCAGTTTCAGGTGTTGGTTCAGGTTCTGGTGGTGGTTGAAGCCATGTTGGAACTCTTTCAGATGTTTCAACTCCTGCCGAATCCAGTTTGAATGATGGCCGATCCGTTTTTTGTGCAGATGACCATATGCCCATTTGCTGACCAGCCTTTTCATGACCTTCAGGATAAAGCATAGGTTGGCCCGCCTTTTCATGGTCCTCTGGATAAGTATAACCAAAGGATATTTGTTCACCAGTGGTAGACCTATTCACAGCCCCGCCTTTGTAATGCTGTTCCAATGCAGCGTTTAGTTGTTTAGTATGAGAGGGTTTTGTAGCCTCAAATAACACATTCCACTGTTGTGGTAATTTACCTAATGTTGGGTTATCTTTATAGAACTTTTTGGCCGCTTTAGCCTTATCATGCATGCCTGTTGAGGTATTTGGGTCAATAGCACCCAACACTGAAAGTAATTCTTTATGGACATCGTTTTGTTGTTGGTTTTTGAGAACTGTTGCTTGTGATGCTAAGAAGTTCTCTTTAGCAAGTTCTTTATCAGTTCCCGCAAATCTCATCCATTGAGATACCTCTTCAACTGTTCCTTTTCCACCCAATGGATCAGCAACATATCTATCATATGTAACTTGGGTAAAACTAGGGTCTGTGTCCTGTTCGATTGTTCGTCTATTGCCTGGTGGTAATGTAGATGATGCGGCGGCCGTTTGTATTCCTAACATTGCATCAGCTTGCTCTTGAACCAAATCTCGCTGTCCTGTACCACCCTTATTCTCAGTACCTAGACCAGACACTGGTGGTGGTGGTAGAGGAAATTCTTCATCTGTTACTACGTTAGTTATTCCAGGATCAACCAAAAGTGGTGGTGTCTCTTTTGCTGGGGGTGCAAGAAATCCTCCTTGACTCACCACACCACTAACACCAGCAATACCTAAACCAGTTGCAGTAGCACCAAGTAACCAACCTTTTTGTTTTTTATTACTTAAACCAGGTTTGGAGGTTTGTAATGGGGCTGGTGTTATTGTTTGCTGTTGTTGTTGGAGTTTTTGTTGTGCTTGGAATATTTTCTTTGTTGCGGCGTTACCTCTTGTTCCCTGACCAATATGAGCTAAAAATTGACTGTACGTTCCTTTAGGACTATTTATGAGGAAGTCATCGGCTAATTTTACCAGATTTGATCCAACGGAAGCATGTGCTTCTGGGAACGGGTTAAAAAAGTTGTTAACTTGATCAAACAATGCAGTGCCAGCGGCTGTTGTCCCTGCAACACCAAACAACGTTGATTGTTTAAACGTGCTTTCAGGCTTATTACCACCTACGAACTTTGTGTATGTAGATTGTGCCAATTGATCACCTGGTGATACGGTTCTAACAGTTGGTGACACACCTTGAACTAACTGTGTATTCGCCACTGTCCTTTTTGTTCCCATTTTGTCATAACGTGTCTTTGTACGATACATCTCGCCTGGCCCAAGCTTGGGACCACCTGGTGTGATTGCTTTGAAAGTAAGTGGTGTTATTTTGTGTTGTTGCATTTTTGGACTGAATTGCATTACGTTACTTTGTTCTAAACGGGTTGCGGCTGCAAGTTTCCCGAAAACTTTATCGGGCCTCTTTTTTGCAAATAATTTATAATTGGATGAATATTTTGGCGTTCCATTTCCTGCCTTTATTACGCCAAGACTTGATGGCTCCAATAGACTAGCTGGTGGTCTGTAGATTTTTTTACCCTTTTTAGACCTTGCTGGCTGTAATCCTCCCTGATGAACTATCTGTGGCATCTTCTGAAGAGTCTTTTTTACACCGACAGTTACGGAATCTACAATAAATGGTGCAGGCATTGCTGAGGCTTGAGGTATAAATGAAAAACCTGTTGTTTTTGGTGTATGTTGTGCTGTAGGACCAGGGGGTTGAGTTCTCCTAAAAACTTTAACTCTCTTTGGCTTTGGGGCTTTTTTTAGAGTAGCCATTACCAACCACTGCCAGCAGCATCAGACCATTCATCTAGAAGGCTTTTAGGACCTGATTTTTTCTTTGGCTGTGACTGTGGTGTCTTACCTAGGCCCATTTCCATATCGTCATTAAAACTATTGCCACCTAGTCCTGTAAATGTAGAATTATCAGTGGTATTGGTACCTAAACCCCTATCCATATCTTCACCAAAACTACTTCCACCTAAACCGTCAAAGCCCGACTTTTTCTTTTTAAACATTGTGAGTTACCTCACTCTATGAGGGCTTTATTGTATGCCTTTATAGCGGCTTCGTGAGAGCCGAAAAATCGTACAGTTCCATCTGGCATTTTAATTTTAACAACACCATGCTTTGCCATGGCCGATACGTTACCTTGTGTCGTAGTATATGGTATATATTGTGTTTGAATTCCAGCAGCTTCCAACTTTTTAGCCCTTGCCTCTGACATTGGTTTATCAGTTTTTCTTGGCTTATAACGACCAGTCTTATAGGCTTGTTCGGCTCTTGCTATTGTACTTAGTTTTCCTTTCTCTGCGTCTGTCATATTAACGTAATAACCCTTGACTATCTTTTTATCAACACCACGCTTAGTTGGTGCAACACCTCTAGCAGCCTCTGCTGGTCCTGAAATAGGCGTCCACATTTTCTGCATAAGCCAATCTTTTCCTTTAAGATCTATCTTTACACCTTTTTTTGGTCCGTAGAAAGGTGTCCATTGAGTTTCTGGGGCTCTAGCCTTATGAGTAATTAAACGATGATGTGATGCATATGACGCTTTGGTAGTTTTCTTTGGGGATAGTTTAGCATCCGTTATATGCGTACCGAAAAAGTTTCCTGTGAAAGTTCTTTGTGGACCTTTTGGCATACCAGTATACTGACTACTTGTAGGACCTGTAAATCCACCTGTTGTAAATTCTTGCATACCAAGATTACCTTGCTTTTTTGGCTGAACTACGTGTAGTCTCTTTTGTTTCTTAAATCTCGCTATAAGTGATGGGCTCATACCATCAGCTTTTGCCTTAGCCAAGGTTTTTGCGTTATACCAAATAGTCTTTAATGCATATGGTGCTGCGGCTTCTGCTTCTGGTAACCCATATGATGCTGCACCAGTTGCGGCTAAACCACCTGTAGCAATAGTTGCTGCTTTTGCATGTAAGCCATACTGGCCCAACATTCCAGCTTCTCGCCAATCACTTATACCAGGGCTAATTGATTTCTCAAATCTTTTCTTTCTGGCTTCCCTAGTTTTTGCTGCGGCTGCTTTTGCTGCGTCTGCTTTTGCTTTTGCTGCTTTTGCTGCGTCTGCTTTTGCTTTTGCTGCTTTTGCTTTTGCTGCAATTTTAGGATCTGGTTTTCTTTTCCCCCCTGAACCAGCAATTACTATACCTCTACGTGGTTTCTTTGGGCCTCCAGGCTTTCCTTTTACACGCTTTGTAAGTGCTTTAACACCTTTAGCAATCTTGGCAACTCCAACCATTATAGTACACCCTCGCTTATGTGATTATGTGCTGGCTTTGTCCATTGCTTACATTGCTTACAGTAATCAAAACCAGCATGTTTGAATAATTTACGATCTTGAACTAATGACTGCATTATGTGCTCACCACTGGTTTCTTTGCTCTATGGTCATCATACATTTTATAAGTTAAAAATCCTCCAACGCCAAATATTCCACCAAGTGATAGTACCATAAGTAGGTCTGTCATACACATGTATTACCATAACAATAACTACTATTTGAAATTAAATTAGGTTATAAAAGAAGTTTTACTGAGCACACATAATCTTCCAACTGCGCTTATTATGAACTCCTGTCAAAACTCGTGGAAGTGGGATTTCTCTTTTTGCTCTTCGTAAAGATTTGTACATATTTTCGTTATCCATTTTAATCAAACGGATTATACTCAGGTGCCTCTGGCTGTATTTTCGGGATACACCCACACATAAAGCATCTTTCACCAGGATCACATATGTGACCATCGCCCATCATATGACAACCACAAGTACAGCCTTTTTTACAGTAAGGATTCTTTTCATCTGCTTCTGCATTACCACCAAATTGAATGTTGTAGTTTTCATCCATTCATATCACTTCTTAGGCTTCTTCCCCAATAATTTCATTAACCAATCACAACACATTACTTCTTAGACCTCTTTTTCTTGTATTCTGCGGCATCTGGACCAAAACCAAACATTAGCATATTCATATCCTCAAGCATTGTTAATCCTGTTTCGTGGGTCATTTTTAGCATATTTCTGTGCTTTTTATGCATATTAATCAGTCGTCCAAAACTTAGTAATAGATTGTTCTGTTGGAGATAGATAATTTGTACCATGTTTTGTTGCATGTTTATCGCTAACCCACTTTTCACAAACTTCACACCATAATGTAGTAACCATAACAGGTAATAACATGACTACTATTTGAAATTAAATTAACGCAAAAAGGTATGTATTAAATTCGGTATTGACAAGTACATTGGGCTTTTGGGTTATTTATGTTAATAGCCAAGTGCCACAAGCTTTTTTGCCCGTTTGTAGGCATTTTTACCAGTAAATCGACGAATCGTTTTTCCAGTGATCTTGTGAACCACCGAGTACCCGCCTTTCGTTTTTACAAGTCTTGGCATATCATTGACCTTATTACGAAGTAGTATTTGAAACTAATTTTCCATTCACTACAACATTGTTCAATGAGAGGCAGTACAGACAGTGACTCCTATTGTTGCTATGCTGTTGGCATATACAACAATCACAGGACTCTGTCAATCTGGTAGCCAATTCTCGATTCTGAATAACTCACCACCATAATCCATTACTTTCTTTTTTTTCTTTTTCTTATTCATCCTCATACTTCCAGTTTCCATAATTCTTCTTATACAATGGCCCATACTTTGGCCATTTCTTTTTCTTAGATTTTTTCTTGCCCACCATAGTATTCCGCCATTTTCTCCTGTTCAGCAAAGTTTGAGTCAACATATTTTGCTGCCTTTTCCCACGCACTATGGGTGCCATTGTGTCGTTGTAACTGAAAATTCGTACGAAATCTCTCTTCACAGAATCGACATGTGTGTTTTTCGATTACCATCGTAACAAATACCCACTTTTATTTTGCCATGTCTTTGGTGGTTTAAATGAGAAACAATCTTGACACAAGTGTGCCTTTGATGGCTTTCTACCGTATGATGGTATGTTAAACGCTAAAGGATGTGATGGGGATTTCTTACCTTTCTTATTTGCTTTCATGTATTGTTTATGCCATTCCAACGTATGTGCAACTGTAAGTAATGCAAGTCCACCACCTATTGCCACCCCCAATATTCCTAAAAGACCATCTGTCATATCAAATGCACCTCACTCGCACATTTTTTATGATATACACCATACTTACTGTTGGCATTCATGGCTTTTGATAATACTGTCTGACCGAGAAAAAAACCTAAACCACACCTTGAACATATCTTTTCTTTTAGACGTGTGACTGTTTGTGCAGATACAATGTAAAGCCGTCTGGCTTGTGATATTTTCATTGTATCATTCCGTCCTGCCATACTGGCAATGCTTTATCGGACCAACCTAAACAAGACGGGCATCTACTGTATGAACGCAACAACCAACTTGAATGACCACAAAGTTTACATTTTAGCAACTGGTTTCACCTTTCTTCCACCACCACTACTACCTCTCTTAATCCATCCATAAGCAAAATACATCACAACACCAATTACTACTATTGCTACCAAATTCTTGAATATTGTTATAGGTTCGGTATTCGGGGTAAAAACGGTAGCATCCATTATCTTACAAGACCCCCAATATCGGCTTCAGGTGGTGCGGTGTTACTACCCATTCTTGTACGTGTTATAGAAGGACCAGCTCTTGATGAACCTCTTGGAATTCTTGCACCACGCATTGATGGTGTTACATCCATGAAAATATCTCTATGTTCCTCGAATTTTCGTTGTTTTTTAATTGCCTTTTCTTGTTTAACAAGCTCAACAAGATACTCTTGATGTTCGTCATGACTCATAACATACTCTTTCTTATCGTATGGGTCAGTCCAGTACATATACTCGGAAGATAGTGGTGGTCTTGCCATAATTTGGTCTATGGTCATTCCACTTTGTAACATCTCTGTTGCTTTTGGTATGTCTACATAGTAAGGAACTTCGTATGGCTGTGTCTCAACAACTGGCGGGGCTTCAGGTTGTACATAATCCTCTTGTAACACCTCTGGGTATACTATCTGGTATTCTGGTCTCTGTGCGTCCATACCGTAAGGAATAATTGTTAATACACCATCATCCATCTGCACAACCTCACGCTTAGTTGTATACCATGGCACTTGCTGGCCTTGGTCAATATACTGTTGTTTTAATGCAAGATCACTATCAGAAATGAATGTGGTATTTGGGTTTATTACATTACCTGTTCTTTCGTCTGTAAATACACCACCAACCTGGGACCAATATTCTTTACTACCAACAGTTGGTGCTTTCATCATAGTTGCAATTGTTCCATCTTTATTGTAGGTGGTCACTCCTGTTTCTTGAGTTAATTTTAATTGTGCTTTCAATCGGGGATTAAGCATTCCGCCAGGATATGGATTACTGATAATTGTGGCGACTGGTGTTAAACCTGACTGGATCAATTTTTCTTGTTCTTTGGTGTCTGTATAGTGCATCTTCTCTGTAGGGCCACTTAATCGTTCACCAGTCTTAGGATCGTATGATACAATATTACTTGGAATTAGAGTATAACCAGTAGCAGTTTTTCCTGGTACGTAGGTAAGTGTACCCCATGATCCTGTCTTTGGGTCTACTTTGTATGAGGCACCAAGTTCAGATGATGGTAAATTAAACGGGTTATACAATCCACCACTATCAGTTGTAGAATAAAAATTACCATCCTCATTTTGTTTTAAGTCATACAATGAAGTGACATAGGTTGTTCCAGAATCAACAAATTCGTCTGTCTTGAATATTGATTTGGTTTCAGGCACTATAGTTAATGGTGGTGCACCTAATTGTGGTGCAGTTTCAGCATCAAATTGTTTTTTATCATAGTCGTACTGAGGAGAAAGGAAAACTTTATCCTGCATCTCCGCAGATGTTGGGATCACATTATCTGTCAATTTTTCACCAGTTGAATACCCCTCAGCATCCAATGCAAATGTTGCTGGTGTATGTTCTACAGTCATTCCAATCTGAATTGGTGCAGCACCTACATGCCAAGATTTTACTAATTCAGCATAGAAATCAACTTTTTGTTGTAGGCCTTCATATTTTGATGGGTCTCTTTCTCTTCCAAAAGCATCAACGGTTTTTGCTTTTTCCAAGTGTGTTGTGTACATTTCAAACTGTTTCTTGAATTCGGCAGGAACAGGTATGCCTACATTTGTTACCTGTGGAACATACATTCCTGGAAACTTTTTGGCATATTCTGCATGCCAAGTACCTGTCGGATCTACCTGTGCGAGAGGAATAACTGCCCCAGTTTTATCGTAAGACTGCCCAATAGCTCGCCCCCCCACTTTCTCGCCTGGTGCAAGTGGACCTATTCTATGTGGGGACACAAGAGATGGTGTTAAGCGATTAACCTGTTGTTGAGCATAAGAATCCGATGGACCACTAATGTATCTTGCCTTATCATCATTATCACCACCAAGAGCAGAACCAAGATTAAATACACCACGTGCTACGGCATCCTGCTGGTCTTCAGCACTCACAATAGCAACACCACCTTCATCTCCAGCTATTGATTCACTATTCAACAGATTAACAGTATCAAATCTACCACTTCCTGGTTTTGTGTTTGTAGTTGGAACAGCACTAATTTCTGCACTAACACTCGGTACTGAATCTGGTGCAGCAGATGCCTCACCTATTCCAACAAATGGCGTTGAACCGAACCAAGCTGATGATGCGGCGACAATATCAAACCCACCCTCCTTAGTAACATGGGCTGGATTTAGGGTAACATTCTTTTTTCCTTTCCATGCTTTATCGGTGGCTTCCTGAAGTGCTGACGTAAAAGTGTCAGGAGTTACTAATGCACCTTGTTTGTTTAATATACCAGCCTGTGTAGATGTGGTTGTTTTTGGTGCAAGTATAGCATTCCATGCTTCTGGGTGTGCGGCCTTTGATTTGGCAATCTCTGCTTGTAACATGTTTGTTTTTGCCCATGCATCTGGGTCTGCGGCCTTTGATTGGGCAATCTCTGCCTTCAACTTATTATCTGGGTGTCTGGCCGCAAAAGCTGGATTCAAATTCGCAGCTGAATCAAAATTACTTGGACCTGATGGCTTCATATAGCCAGAAACATACATGTGATTCCTAATAATTGTCGCCTGGAACCTCGCCAAGCCCATACTGGCAATAGAAAATGAATCACTTGTACCAGGTCCTTTTTCACTCATTTTTGGTGCTGGTGGTCCTGGTGCTAATGAGAACCCCAAACGAGACCCAATTCCACCTACACCACTTTTACCCCTTGATTTACCTGGTGCTCTTCCACCTGGTCCTGGTCCTCTTCCACCTGGTCCTGTTCCTCTACTGCGACTGCCTTTTGAACCTGAACTACCTGATGAACTACCTGATGAGCCTGAACGTGAACCGCCTTTACCAGCACTTGATGTTGATCTGCCTTTACCACGGCCACCTTTACTGCCTTTGCCACCTGAAGATTTACCTTTGCCTTTTGATGATCTGCCTGATGATCTACCTCTTGAACGTCCTGAACGTCCTGAACGGCCGCCACCACGACCGCCTCTACCTTTTGCCATACTAAGTAAAGAAAGCCGTTCTATTTGAAATTAAATTAATGTATAACTTCTATGATACAGGGAGAAACGACGCAAGAAAGAACGTTGCCCATATTGTTGCTGTTACAAATCCAGCCACGATAATAGCTTTTATCATGGGTCAATCACAGGTATTCCACGTTCAGTAAAAGCAGTCTTACAGGCTTGACTGTAACAAACAACACCCTCTGGTTCTTCAGGTATAATCTCCTCAATAATTTCTTCCACATCTACTAATATGTTATCCATCCAGCTTGGCAATGGTGCTATCCAATCAGGCCAAATGTTGAGAGTTCTTTTTGGGATGTATGATTCGTATGGGTCTTTACATTCTTTCATGACTTGTTGTAATGCCAACTCTACAAAGCGTATATCAGGTGAAACTGAAACTTTGGTGCAATATCTATCAACATAGATGTCAGTCCAAACGTATCTTTCATTCAAATCTTGATTAATTGATCCCTGAACACTTGTAGGACTCTTTGAACCAGGTGGTTTTACATACTTTACTTGGTGTGCTTGGACTGTGATTACTGTTGCCTTTTTGTATATTTCAGCATCATTAGGTATTACGGTTATAATTTTCCAATTAGGGATCTGTTCATAATATTTCCAATATTCAGTATAAAGTGATTTTTTACGTTGGAGGTCCCAACCAGCATCATATATCTCACCACTGATTGACTGGTCTGTATTATCCAGGTGTATCAAATCACTATATTTCAAACATGTGCCTTTGTGAATAAAGTCAGGGTCTTCATATGCCATTTTTTCTAAAATCTGACACACTCTTGAGATTTCTATTACTATGAACTGGTGATTCCTATGTGCCATCTTTAGATCAAAATCCAAATCACGAACTTCCTCTTTCAACAACTCCAAGTACTCTTTGGTTTCAGCTAATTCTGATTTTTTGTCCCAGTATGTCTGTTCGTCAGTAACTGCGGTTGATTGTATAACACCATACTCAAGTTCCATTAATTCATACTCTAACACTTTTGCATCATATTCATCTCTAAGCAGTTTTGCATTTTCAAAGTCCTCCGTAGATTCGGCGGCCTCAAATGCGGTTTTATATGCTTTTTTCGCGGCAGTTACTTCATGCTTGAATGAATTTAATTTATTGTAAAAAGGCTGTATTGCTGTATCTGACGCATACATATCCATTTCATATTCACCGATAGCAGTAACTAATTCAACTAATTTTGCTTCAGTTTCCAATATCTTCTCTTTTGTTGTTACAATTGATGCATTGAGTTCAAGTGCCAAATCTTCTTTCACTCGTTCTGATGATTCCACTTCCTCATCTGTGAGTGTTTCACCTTTCTCTTCTTGGGCCTTCTTACATGACTGAGAATAACATGTTGGTTCGTCTTCAGAACGGGCCTCGGCTTCCAAAACTATCATAGCAACACCGACTGCAAAAACAGTCATCAGTGCTATCACTGTAAGTGTTTTCATGGTTCATCTGGGGCTGACGTATAATTAACTTCATCCTGTACGGGTGTATAATTAACTTCATCAGGCACAAATGGTATATGTTCATTAGGGTCAACTGGAGGACCAAAGAATAATTGGCAGAATGGGTTTCTACACAATTCGTCTGATTGAACCTCCTCATTAGTACCTATAATAACTGCAAAAAATACAACGACAGCAATAGTTGCAATCAATGCTATTAATGCATTTTTGCTTATCCTCACTGCACCTTTAAAAATTATATTACCATTTTTGTCCTTACGCCATGCCTTACGATGTTGATTATTCTTACGCTCTTTCTCTCTTTTTTCCTCATCTTTTTCTGCTCGGTGTGCTTCTTTACGCCTTTGCATACGGTCATATTTTGTCATCTTCTGTATTCACTCCTTGCCTGAGCATACTTCGACTTTCTATATGATTTAACACTTCCCCCTCCTGAGCCCCACGTTCCACTTAAACTATGGTTTTTCCACTTTGAATTACAGGATGGGCAATAAATCGTGTCTGCATAATCCTGTTTTAATGAGGCATTCTGACAGGCGGCACAGATCATTTCTTACTTCCCTTTTTTTGGCCATGGCCGTATTTCTTTTGATAATCAAGGAGTCTATCACGGTGTGTTTTATAGTAAGTTTTATGGTAATCTTTGTAGGAACCAATGTTGTTCTTATAGTAATCTTTTTGCTTGGCGATTAATTCCTCTTTGTTTTTCTTATAGTAATTCCTACAATACTCTCTATGCTTCTCACTACGGGCTTTGTCAGAATAATAATCATGATTGTACTGCTTTTTACGTTTTTTAACATCATCACGTTGATAATATTCCTTATGATAATTTCGCTCCTTATTACGAACTGCCTTGTTTAATCGACGCCGACGCTGATACAGCTTACGCTTAGTCTTTCTTTCTTTGTCAGAAGTTGACATCTATCTGCCCTCATCATAGTCTTTTTTCTGCTTGAACACTTTATTAAAAAGATCACTCAATCCATGCTCTTTTGCAGTGGCCGCCAATGCGTTCCACTGATCATCTGTTATACTTTTAAAACTCTCTCTTATCTCCCGATCTAATACGGTTAATGTTGGGTCATCCTGCATTGTGCTTGCTTCAATTTCCATTGACAGTGTAGTGCCTTTTAGCATCGATTCCATAATGACTTTGTTGTTGTGGTCCATGGTTAAAGTAATCTCATGCCACACTTGATCTGTGATACTTGGACAGTACTTTTTACGCAGATAGTCAATTATTGATTTCCGTGCGTCACGAGGTATCTTTTTGGCAACCTGTGATGTAACCATAACTGTCATTATCTGAATGAACCGTTCACGATCTGTGAATGGAAACGCAGCCTTGAGTCCTTTTTTACGCAAGAAATCTTCAGTGTCTACATCATCTTCAGAGTATCTTTTTGGCATGATTTACATTAAATTTACTATTATATTAAATTAAATGTTTTGTAAAAAAAAAATATGGTCACAGCAAAGATTGCTGAGACTGTTGTGGTGCTTGTTGTTGGGTGGCGAAACTAGTGGATTTGGTTTCATACTTAGGGTCTGAGACTTTCAATGAGAGTCTAAGTAGGTTGCATTTGTGGCATTTACGCACAAATCCTATGACCTGATTTCCCTCAAATTTTGTCTTGAAAAAACCCTTGTAGTCGGTATCGTCTTTTTCCCATTTGCAAAAGCACTGGATTTTTGGTTTTTCTGTGTTATCACTCATGTGTTATCACTGTAAATGCTATGAATGTTTGATTATATAAACCTATTAAATTCATATACTAGTCGCATTTTTGTATTGGGGTTCAAGAAGCAATTGGCTAATTATAAAATATCTTTTCTGTATATACGCTTAATCATTTTCCAATAGAATCTGTTCTTGACTACCCAGCCTTTTCCTTGCTTTTTTGGTTTCTTTTTAACATTGATAACAAGCACTATTGTATTAGATGCTTTATCTTCAAGCCACGCCATTATGGCCTTCTCGTCAGCCCAACCATTTGTTTTAATCTGTACATATACAGTCCTACCGTGATACCAACTGATACCATCGAACAAATTCCATAGGTCCAAGGCCACATAGTTTCCTTTCTGTGTGTAATGAAAATCATGTCTACGTACGTGTCGTTTTAACCATATTTGATCAAAATCATTGGCAAGCATCCATGCTACGGCAAGTTTATTCGAGTAACGCATTCGTGCTCTAACGTGCATAATCACTCGTGTTTGAATTTCCTGTTCTGCTCAAGATTCACTCGCACCAATAGTTTTTCATGCTCTATCCATAACTTCCTACACATTTTCTCAATAAATTCAGATATTTCCTCAACAGATGCAACATGTTTAATCAGTTTAATTGTTGCACCGAATGCAATCTCATGTAAATCAGTGTAACTATTTTGTTTACCGTTAGACTCTTCAAGGGCAAGCTGAATACTATATTTACAAAAACAACTTGTAGATGCCATCATTGTCGTGTCATCACAATTGTCTTTCATGAACTTTTTCATATCTTTTAGTATCAAAATTAATACCTCGAACGAAGTTTTCTTTGCGAGTTCATCAAGCGAGCATGTCTCCCTGTTGTAATAATCAATGTGGCGTTTCCCACAGAAAAAACACTTTCTATGTACCAACATCAGAATCCCCTGACTTGGACCAATCATTTTGCTTATTATAAAGACCAGGATGTGTTTTTGCAGCACAATATCTACACATACCATACTTTACCCAACACATAGCATGTGTCGAGTGTTTTCGCACACCATCACATTCTTTACATCGTGCCATCTGTTTTCTCCATTGACGCATGTACTATCTTATGCATTGTTAATAATATTTGATGATCCTGACCGTAAAACACCTTTTTACACTCGGAACATGGTGAACCACTAAGTGTTGTATGATTCCAAAGTGGCTCGGCTTGCTCATTGTATGGCATGCAATTATCATTCTCATCAAAAATAACATAGGTGTCTTTCCATTCGTCTGGTATATCCAATGGACCACGGGCTAAGTTTGGGTCCCATGTGGTACAAATCATACTCGCATGTACCGTCCTGTTTTACTCATGTAGATTTTATTCTCTTTGGAGTGTTTCTTTTCAACCTCTTGGCGTGCACTTTCTTCATCATAGTGGGGCGTTGATGATAACTTTACCATTAATTCTTCAGCATCAACACCACCTTTCGCTTCATCATCTAATGCAGTAAACGCATTCCAGAATGTTGTTTCCTTGTTTAGTTTTGCAGAGGTGAAGAATGTTGATTGGTCAACTGTTCCCTCTTCTGGGTCAAATCCAAATGACTTTAGACTTTCATAGTATACCTTTACTGCATGGACAACATCTGCCTCAACTATTGTTTCATGAAAATAACACTTGGCATGTGCTGTGGATAATCGTATTAGGCCTTCAAGTTGTCTTGTATCTATAACTACAGATTCCTGATCCTTGGACATATCTCGTAATTTTCTGTAGGTGTTTAGTAGTTCTTTTTGTGCATCTTTGGTCAGTTTTGGCTTTAGTTTATTAATATAAGCAAAATATTTTCTCAGGTAATCCTTACTGAATATCTCTTCAGCAGGGTCAGTAAACTGTGATAATATATGTTCAGCCATATTCGTGTCACGACTAAAGTCTTTCTTATCTAGGATTCTCCACTTTACATCGAATCTTGAGAGTAATGTTGGTGGAAGATTAACGTTTTCTGCAGCACTTAATGACAACTCCCATTTGCCTGTCTGTGGGTTTCCTGCAGCAAACACTGCTGTACGTGCAGGGAATGTCATATGCATGCCTGCCTTTGCAATAGACACTGTTTGTTGTTCCATGGCCTCGTGGAGCGATGATCTATCCTCAGGTGTGGCCTTATCAATTTCATCTATGAATACAAACCCATCATTGCATAGAACCACGACACCTGGCATAATCATCCATGCACCATTTGGCCTCTTAACGGCGGCCGCAGTCAATCCTGCAGCAGATGCACTTTTTCCACTCGTGTATAATGATTTTGTTATAACTTCTGCACATTCTTTCAATAAGGTGGACTTTGCAGTTGAGGGGTCGCCTAACAGTAATATGTTCACCGAACCACGTTTGTTTCTTGACCTTACACCACCAGCAAGACCTAGAATTAATGACTCCTTTACAGAATCTAGACCATACACTTCAGGTGCAAATGACTTGATTAGTTTTAACATAAAGTCTGGCTCCTCAACATCTTTTTTCATAATAGCTATCTCTTCTTCAGTTGGCAAAACTTCTTTAGAGTCTGCCAAGTCCTTATAGGATAAAATATCATAGTAGATTTCGTTTTCATTCTTTTTTCTATCAATGACTGTACGCAATACTGCTGACATTCTCATTTTTTGTGATACGCGCACATCACCAACCATCTTACCTGTAATTTTTGCGTCATACTCTATTGGGTTACCAAATTTTGTATTCTCAATGGGTTCTTGTATGACAATATTTTGTGAGTAATCTTGTGTGGATTTATCTACGTTCAAGAACATTTTTTCACCACATGCATCTATTCCAAGCGAATGAGTACACACCTGTGGGTGTAGTTGTCTATGTTTATCACATTGTATGTCTATACCTGGATGACCCTTAGGACACTCATACCATGCAGTTTTGATATACATTGTTCTAGGCTCTAGGCCCAAAACAACTGCATCAAAGCACACAGGTGTATTTACCATGTGTGGTTTTATCTCTGATAAATCATATGGTCTATCCTCAATCAGTTTAATTTGTAGATACATCCATGCAGATGAAGCACTTCCCTTTTCCTTTTTGAGTGCAGATACACCTTTCCTGACATAATCAAAGAAAATTGTCGGATTTGTAAAGTAAATGTCAAAGATAACATCATCAGTATACTCTACAGTGCACTCATTATTCCAGAATGTTTTCCCCTCATGAGGAAATGGCAACTGAAATACTGATTCAGGTATTAATGCATCTATTTCGTCAAGATGAAACTTTCGTAAATATCCTAAAATCACGTCTACGCATGCAGATTCTGTAAGACTTCCAGCAACACTCTGCCTAGGCCCTATGAAGTCAGAATACGTTTTGCTCTTGTTTGGCTCCATATCTCCTTTCTTCCTCCATCCGTACAGCAGATTTCAGTGCATCAAGTTGGCTTTTAGAAAAGGCTGAAAGTTGCTCAAAAACTTTACCTTCATACGTCATCTGTCTAAATTCCTCATCAATTTGATCTCTTACCGCAGGGTCGTCTAAGGGACCACGGTATGACTCTACTTTTGTACCATATGTTAACAAAAGTAGCATTGCATCTGTATAGCTTGTTTTATGTTTCTCTGCAAGTTCTTCAATATCATAATCTAATGATTCTGGTATTCTAATGGTTCTAGACGTGCGTTTCATATTTTATACTTCCATATTATGAGTGACGATGCCGCAAATGCCCCTATCAGCATTAATGGCATTGTAAGATATTGATAAATCAGTGGTGGCTGATTTAACAGTAATTCAGCGATCATTTTCTAACTTTCCATGATATTGCCTTTCTGCCACTAACACTACATTCTCTCTTACAATCTTCTACCAGGAGGCCCATCTTTACTAACTCATTTGTTCGTGGTGTCACTGAATTTATCGGAATACTCATTAATTTACTGATCTCAAGATTGGTACATGAACCATTCCCAGTAAACCCATCATAGATGGCTTGTTGCCGTTCACCTAGATCTTTCTTAACATACTGGTATGATTCTATAGAAGTTTGTTGCAATTACTACCAATAAATTTACTTTTAATTAAAACTTTAGTGTGAAAAAAAGTTTACGCCACGTTAAACTTTAACCCACGTTTTAGTTTTTTCTCAAGTGCTCGTCGTTTCGTTTTGCTGACAACTGTCTTAGTGTAATAATACTTGATTCTTGGCCTAAGCGGTTTTTTTGTTGGGTGGCCATCACCACTACTGAAATCATCCTTTTGGTAGTATGATTGTAACCTATGCCTTTGTCCAAATCTATACCGACCTCCACCATTGTTTTTCTCTGGCTGAAATTTAGTACCCCATTTACCAGATGCTCGTCCTACATAGATTAGCTTCTTATCTTTGTTGTAAAATCTATAAACCCCGCCTGTGTTTGGCTCTTTTGCTATATTTTTCTTGTTAAACTTCGATAGCATGAAAAGAAGAAGATGGACCTATTATTTGAAATTAAATTAACGCATCTAGTGCCTGGGTTTTAAGTTTGATATGGCTTCTATATACTGTAACAAAGGGGGGGCTATATATAGGTAAAAGACGGACATATTAATTTAAAGTTAAAGTTAATAGGAAGTATAAGTACTACTACACAATGATTATGTATCTAATTCGTAAGCAAATTAGCAAAATAAAAAACACTAAACGGCTAGCAAATGAAAAGAATGCACACCCGTGGCATGCTTCTGTGTTTGATGCTTTATACCTAACAATAGGTATTGTAGTAGTTGGGTCATTTTACACATGGGTTGCCTTAGATAATTTTGAACAGTCCTTGGCCTACGTGCCTAGCTGGATGCCTCTAGTATGGCAAATATCAGACTACTTACCTTTCGTGTACTTGGGGACAATACTGCTTTTCTTTATAGATAAACTCATCATTATGTTCATCTACATTCATAGTTTTATCTTAAAAAAATTAATGATTTTAATCCAAAAGGTGGATATTTGGTACTGGCGTCGTACGGGTAAGGAAGCTGTAGTTACTAATGCTATGTGGAAATTAACAGGAAAATATAGGTCCATGGACACAAAACAACGTAAGATGTTTGACTATATGCTATATTGTGGCCTTCTAGTGTTTATGGCTGTACGATTCTTAACCTAGTTTCCCACGCTTTTTGTGATAACTTTTCATGTAATTCCTATAGTAACCTACGTTCTTGTCATAGTATGTTTTCTGACGCTCAAGAAGATCATTACGGTTTTTTTGATAATAACGTTCCATATACGATTTAATATCAACTTTCCTGGCTTCATTCCTACGCTTTTGGCGGCCTAATAATTTACGTCTATATTTCTTGTAATACTTACGGTTGTATGACATGCATATCTTTAGTCATGGTATTATTTGAAATTAAATTTAGGTAAGGGGGGGAAAGATATTGGGCGGGGTCCCTCTACAGTAAAAGAAACTTAATCACGTTGTTTTGTAGTCTTTGGGTCCCTGGTAAGACACGCAGGATGCGTGTGACCTTCAAAGTCTATATGTAATATGTTTGCATTATGCCTGATACACCATATCTGTATGCCCCATTTGGTCCAACCAACTTCGTACTTTGCATAGTTTCTTGGACTTTCTGACTGACCTGTATCTGTGTTTCCACTATGGACCTCTTCGGAACATAGCTTACAATGTAAAAATTGT